>Ga0181411_1000642_pt1 | contig 12775 bp, 13 predicted proteins | sample 34SPOviralmetaG_FD_130114 | JGI IMG/M metagenome (GOLD analysis project Ga0181411, IMG submission 130114) | Marine viral communities from the oligotrophic San Pedro Time Series (SPOT) site, San Pedro Channel, CA, USA - 34 SPOT_SRF_2012-07-09 | ecosystem: Environmental > Aquatic > Marine > Strait...
CACCTGGTGGGAGACTACGAGGAGGAGGCGGAATATTAAAATTTGCTCTCCGTAGATTAGCAAGAGGAGGTGTTGCCTCTGCAGCTTGTTCTTGCCGCTCGGGGTCCACCGCACGAGCTCGTATACCACGTAGTCGACGCATCTTATAATATAGCTAGATTATATGCCACGAACGGACTACACGAAAACACTCTTAATCCAGCGTTGGTACTACCACGACCACCAACCACGAGAAAGTTATTTGTATCAGGAACGGCTGAGGCTACGGGAGGAGCAGAAGCTTCAGCCAAAAATGACATGCGCAGACTATGTTAAAATACTTAACGATTATAATGCTAAAAAGGCAAGAGAAAATGTGAGTAAGGATTAGATGGTCTTCGGTGTAGGTCTTGTGGTTAGTATTATTTTTATTGCTAGTTTATTGGGTGTATTTTGGCTTGGGCTGCGCTGTCGATGTTGAAGCTACCACAGAATGCGTCGGGCGTGATAGTTGGCGAACATCGGGTTGTCTTTTGTAAGCTGTCCAGCCTTATTTTTGATTCCTGCACTTCGTGTTAGGTAGTTCTTTCTGCGGTTTTGATCTCCGTGGTTAAGTTTTGGATCAAGCAACCCAGTCTTATCCTTAAAATGCTCACTTCCAGATCGTCCAAAGTCAATCGTCTTGCCATTGACTTCGGTGCGTAGTTTGAAATCTTTGCGGGGTGAGAGTGAGTACTCGTATCGTCCAACCTTAACCATGCTATAGTATCGAGAGATTATTCGGAGCGTGACTTGATGAGGAGTGTTGCAATGCTCCGACCACGCACGGCGACAGGTTCATAGTTATTGTTAACCAACCTCACTTCTACATTTTTCAGATTAATCGGCTGCGCGTTCGCTAGATCAATGAAGGTGCGAGGTGGTTCTGTTTGTATCTTACCGTCGGGTTGATACCGTATCATAGTACTCAGGAGGGACTTGCGTACTCCCGGCTGCGAATCATAAGATTCGAGAGGATTAGACATGAGCTCAACCATAAGGTGCGGAGTTTGTGCTCGCGCTTCAAAAAGGTTCTGGCTTACCACCGATCCCTCTAGTAGCGTTGATGAGTGGTCGAGCGTTTCATTTACGCTTCCGAGCTTATAGCCCAACCACTCACCCATCTCTTTCGATTCAAACTGAATTTCGGGTTCCATTATTTGACGACGTTCGGGTGCAACTAGACTGTTTGGAAATCCAGCTGGAACAGCGAGTACTTGAGTGCCAAGTGTTGCATCTGAGAAAGGCGACGGAGTCCACGACAGGTTGCGAACTGATACTGCGGAGTGAAATGCACAAAAGGGGTAAAAAGTAAGAGCATCACTTCTTAAAAGTGGGAAGCGAGCGATAATATCTTGATTAGCTTCGCCATGACGATAGCGAATAGCTAGAAGCTCATCGCCACTCTTTTGGATTTCAATGAAATCATTCTGATCGCTATCATCGCCTACATATACTGGAGCCGCTCCCTGTTGCGTTAAGGTATCTCCAGTCTGTATGTAATATTTCATATCCCCGCCCACGAAACTTACACCGATACCAAATAAGATATTTGCAGCAACAGCTGTTGTTGGTGCGAAATTAGGCGGATTTACATTAGCAAGGTTTGTTGTTGAAACACCAATCAAAAAGCCCTGTTGTCCTAGCCCAGCGGGCGCTCCCGCATCATTCAATACTGTGCCTAACTGCGCTCGCCATATTGATTGCCCGCGGCATAAGGGCAGCTGTCCGAGGACAGCCTGGTCGTAAAGAGGTGAAGTCTTGGTGCCTGTGTACTCGCCTGGGTCTGGATTGTTAACAATCGTTGACGCTCTTTCGAGTAAGGCTGTATGGTAGTTGTAGATTGAATAGCGATATTGAATATTAGATTTAAGAGCTTCCGTCACATCACACGCAAACTCGATAGCGAGAAGGGTTGAGTTGTCGGTTACAGTTGCGTAATCCTTAACGCCCGTAGCATAGTTGAGTGCTCTTTCCAAATCTTGCATAAAATCACCCCAATTGGACGGTCCATATGGAGCGTCATTAGATTGCATAATCGCATCCACAAAACCTTCCGCAGTATCTGGGACAAGTACTACAGACACCACTCGCTGCCCCGGTCCGACGACTAATGTAGGCAGCTCTATTTCAGCTGAAAAGTTCTGCAAGGCAACCTGTGAATCTGGCTCGATGACTATGTCCGTATTGAATTTAGATTTGAAAAACGCTTTTTCGTCTTCGGTGGTTAAGCGAATCAGTTTCATCTATTCTAGGGCGGTAAAAAAATTACACTGACACTACTTCTGGTTTTGCCGCATCACGCATTTGTGTAATCACGGACTGTAGTTGCGAGATCACATTGTATAGCTCCTCGACGTGGGAGTACTCGATATTCTCAATTGTCTTGTTGAAGCACTGCGAAGAGCAACAGTTTAGGCGCTTTAGGATTCCTTTAAGTTTGACAAATACACGACGACTTTTTGCCATTACTTTCCCTTCTTATTATTCTTCTTGCCTTTAGCAAACAATTGCTTCTCCGATTTCTTGGGAGGCTTGCGTGGTTGCTTAGGCGGAGGCACGGGTGCTTTGAGTACTGAGTACATAAGGTCTAATATCACGGGAGATATTATCTGGCGATAATAGTAAGAAATGCCAAGAGCCTCGAACCAGTTACAGCATCAATCGGGATCAAGTGTTTTCCACGGAGCAAGAGGGGCTGATGGCTCAATAGCCTCTGCTCGTTCGCTTAAGACGCTAGCAGATTGTGTGGACCAAAATACAGACAGACTTAAGGTAGATATTGAGGACGCATCAGGTCAGGGTCTCGCCACCGAAGCGAAACAGAACGACCAATTAACCGAGCTCCAAAGTTTAGTAAACTATGGCGGAGCGGGCAACAATGATTTGGGCGATGGGTCGGTGCGACTGCAAACCTTTTGCTACGGTCATGATGGTGTATCGAATATGCGACGGCTTCGAACAGACACCGACGGTCATCTCCAAGTTGACATTGTGAGCGGTGCTGGTACCGGCGACGCAACGGCGGCTAACCAAGTCACTGGCAATGCGTCTCTTGCTACGATCGCAGGTGACACGACTTCATTGGACGGTAAGGTTACAGCCTGTAATACGGGAGCAGTTGTTGTGTCGAGCAGCGCTCTGCCCGCGGGGGCCTCCACCGCAGCCAAGCAGCCTGCATTGGGGACGGCGGGAACAGCATCGTCCGATGTTCTGTCGGTTCAGGGTATTTCTTCTATGACACCACTTGTTGTTGATGGCTCAGCGAGTACTCAACCAGTCTCTGGCACAGTGACGGCTAATGCAGGCACAGGCACGTTTGCTGTTAGTGCCTCCGCTCTTCCATTGCCGAGTGGCGCAAGCACAAGCGCCCTTCAGACCACGGGTAATGCGTCTCTTGCTACAATCGCAGGCGATACAACCTCACTCGACGGCAAAGTGACTGCCTGTAACACGGGCGCAGTTGTGGTTGCGAGTGGTGCCATTACAGAGACCAATAGCACGGCCATCCTAGCGGACACAGCTAGCCTGGATAGTAAGATTACAGCGTGTAACACGGGCGCAGTGGTGGTTGCGTCTGGAGCAATCACGGAAACAAATAGCGCTGCCATACTCGCTGATACTGCCAGTTTAGACACAAAAATAACTGCCTGTAACACTGGCGCTGTAGTAGTTGCAAGTGGTAGCATCACCGAGACCAACAGCACGGCTATCCTAGCGGACACCGCAAGTCTTGATACTAAAATTGTCACTAGCGCTCCAGTGAGTTCTAACGGCACCACAACCGCCCAAACGGTCAACCTCATGGGTTCTGCCGACGGCACCAATTTCCGCACAGTCAAAACTGGAACTGGTGGAGAACTCATAATGGAGGTGCAACACTCTTGGGATATTACAAATGTATTAATTAATAACGTTGCCGTCGCTGCGGGAGCTCAGCAACTTTCTGCCGAATTTGATTTAGGTCAAGGCGTGTCTCACGAGATTGGTCGCATTGAGGTGTTCGTTGATAATTCTGCTGGAGTTTCATTAGAAATTATTGGAGCGGCACGGCACACATCAAGCGGGACGGAGTATTTCCCTCACGATGCACCAGCGGTCACTTCGACCGAGGAGTCATTTACATTTTCACAGGACGACGTGGGTCTATCTATGGGACACCGATTTATGCTTTTTCAGGTTGAGAACAAGGACGGCAGCACCTCCACCAACGTGACGCTCCGTGTTGCCTATTACAAGTAAATGTATTTTACAGCATTAGAACAGATGAGTACTTTTAAGGAAAAGTTCAATAAGAAATTCGGATTTGAAAAAGAGAAGGGGCACAGTCGTGCCGAACTTAGCCGCATTTCCGGCATCCCTCTTTCAATAATCAATGAGGCTTATCGAAGAGGTGTGGGCGCACACAAGACGAACATTACGTCGGTTCGTGTTGCTGCGACAGGTAAAAAAGACCCAACCGCCCCTAGGTCCTCGCGAATGAGTGCTGAGCAATGGGGCCAGGCGCGGAGCTATGGACTAATCATGAATAACCCGAAGCAAACCAAGGAAGGACAGCCAGATGCAGACCTGTGGAGACGAGTACTCAAGCATCGAGCTCGTAAAGCTAAAAAAGACCCGAAGAAATAGATACTCAATTTCTCCTTGTTTAGTATGAGGGAACACTTGGAGCAAATGGTTGAAATTGTTGACCGCATCGGACCGAGTATTGATGACTGGGACTATATGCAACTTATGACCCTTCTACAGCAAGCATACATGAGTACTCCCATAGCCCAACGACCTGCAACTCCGCACCCCTCCTCTCAAACATCAATGGAACATGATTATTACAATCTACTATCTCGACACCATAGGTTGAAGCGTGCGAACAAGCGGCGATTTAAAGCTCATCGTGAGCAAATCCAAAATCTCCAAGAAACGGTCGAAGAGCTGGAACACGAAGTAAGTTATTTACAACAAGGACATCGGCCGCCGTTGGTTATATGGGATGGTAAGCCAGTTGAGTGAATAAGCAAAAATGAGAATAAATTATCTCGGGTGTTATACTAAGATGGCTGATAATTTCGTGCGTATCCAAAGCGTTGAATCTGGAACGTTCACTTCTTCGCAGAATCGTGCTACATTCATCATTCCGGGAAACAGTGGAGTGATCTCACTCCGTGATTCATTCATGGAGCTGGTTGCCAGCGTTGAGTATGGGGGCGCTATCCCAAATCCACAACCATGCTTTCTCAAGTGGAAGGTGGGTAATACAGAGTTGAATAATTATTTCCCCAATATCGCGATGATCCGGAACGCCGACATTCGGACCTCTATGCAGGGTCAGGTTGATAGTCTGCGTCGCGTGGACGTGCTTCGTTCTAACACTATGGCTTACCGGAAGGGTTGCTTTGCGCTCGAGAGCGATGATTATCTTTCGGCTAGTTCTATTCGCCATCCCGGGGAACAGAACCGGTATGGTGTTTTCTTTCAAGGCAACAAGGTCGGACCTATCGCATCTCGGATGCGTGATGCTCCTCTCCCGATCGCTCTCCCGGATATGCTTGACTTCTGCGAGATTGATGCAATTGACACGAGCAAGACGGGCGACATCACGATTCACGTGGAGATGAATCTAGGAGGTTCGGGACGCTCAGGTCCTCTAGGCATTTCGCAGATTGATACCTTTGGTGGACCCGTGTTTGCAGGTGCAGCAGCTGATATTCCAGCAGCCCCTGCTGGGGGCGCCACATTTACTGGGATTACCAGCCAGGGTGTCTTTGATTCGATTGGCGCGAGTGGATTCAGACTGGGTCAGAAGTATAGCTTCACGGCTGCCACAGCGGTCGGGGGCGCTCCTGCCTTGGCAGGTCAAGAGTTCACAATCGGTGACCTTACTCTTGGAGGCGGAGGTGCTATTACCATTACTTTTGCTACCGCACGCGCAGACCTTACTAACGGACAAGGTTATACTGGAATCACTTTTGCACCAGTGGGTGGAATTGATGCTATTGCCAATATTGGTCCGGCTCCAGTTGGCGGTCAGGCTTTTGCAAGTATTACCACCGCACCACTCTTCCAGGATCTAGACTCTAGTCCCTACTACGTCGGACAGCGACTCCAATTCCAGGCTGCCACACGGGTCGGGGGCGCTCCTGCCTTGGCGGGTCAGCAATTCACTATTAGTGAAATCACTCAGAACGCCAACGGCTCGCTACTGCTTACATTTGAAACTGCTAGGGCTAACCTTGCGAATGGCGAAGGCTATACTGGCGTGAGAGTGGGCGCACTTAATAGCACAGAAGCAGCTCTTACTTTCCCTGAGTGCCGTCTGGTCTACAAGACAATTGCGCCCATGGCTAAGATGCCAATGATGTATGAGTACTCACGATACGAAACCATTGAGGAGAACGGCTCGGGTCTCGTGAATTACCAGCGTGGTATCGAGCTGGATGGATCGGCTAGCGAGGTTCTACTTGTTCCTATTGACCCTGATAATCAGCTGCTTGCGACTGACAGTGAGTGGCAGGAGTTCAGGCTGCGGGTTAACAATGTTGAGATGACTGACCGTCCCGTTCTGGTGGATTCTCCGCTTTACTTCGACCGTCTGGTGACCACCCTTCTAGAAATGGGTATTGATGTCAGAAGCGTTCAGCAAAATATGTCTCGCGTGACTGACATTTGGGGTACTGCGTGGCAAGATATCGACCAGGATCTGATCCTTGCCGGAACGCCAATGCCTCAGGTTGTCGGACCCAAGAAGAATCTTCAGGTCATCATTCAGTGCGCTGTGGGAGGCGCAGGCGTCCGCTCCTACGCAGTCTTTGCTCGGCGCACTGTTATTCTGGATTTACGGAAGTAATTCTACAAATTGATTTGGGACACTTGATGATTCAAATTGTATCTGATGCCATCTAGCGATCCAGAAGTGCTTCGGAGAGCGGCACAGCGATACAGAGAACGACACCCAGAAAAAGTTCGTGATTATCTTGACTCTCCAGCTGGGAAACTAGTTCAGCTTACTGGTAATTGGAGATACAACGGAGTTGTAACTGATGATTGGATTAGCCTGTATATAACCTATATGGCTCACACTCACTGTATGGACTGTGATCGTGAACTGACCAAAGATAAGGTAAGAACGAGTACTACAAAGTGTCTCGATCACGATCACGCAACTGGCGAGGTCCGAGCTATTGTTTGTCACGCTTGTAATGTACGAAGGGGGGCTTAATAAATAATCTCACAATACATTAAGATGCCAGTGACATATTCTAACGTGATTCCGCAGAATGCGCGACAGAATGGCTACCGAAGCTTTGACACAGTTGACTTCTCATTGCAGTTCCCTGGAATGAAAATGCGGACTGGCTCGCTTCGTCTGACTGGTAAGCTCCGGGTTCAGAAGCCTGAGGGAACTGACCTTACTACACAGCAAATTCAGTTCGATAAGTATGTCGGCGCACACTCTCTGTTTCAGAGCGTGAGTACTCGGATTGGAGGACAGGTGATTGACAACGTAGTCGAATACCCACGGCTGGTCAAGATGGTTCAAAGCGCTACGAAGACTCCGAGTGATCTCAATAACTCCGAGGACCTCTCGTGCCTGCGTGCGCCGTCGGTCGAGGCAGCACGTCAGCTTGTTGTCGGTGAAAAGAAGGCAAACGGTGATAGAGTTGAACTTGATTTCTCAGTCCGCCCAATGATTGCGATCAATAGTGTCATTAACCCAGGTGAAACCTATCTGTCATACGCAAAGAGTGGCGAGATCCAAGTGTCGGTGACTATGGCGCGGGTTGCCGAGGCTCTCTACGGAATTGCTATGGACGGCACGGTTCACTATGTTGTGGATGACCTCCGTCTCCGCTTCCTCGCTGAACCAGATGACATGCAGGAGCAGCCGCCGCTGGTGATGATGCGCCGCATGAGCATCGTCCAAGCCTTCGATTCCTCTCTTGCAAATATCCAGACGAACGTTCCGATGATCGCCTCTTCGGCATCCGCATCGTTCATTCGCCAGAGTCAGCAAGGCAAGGCTATTGATAACACTCTTTCTTGCGAACAACCGCCTAACATTGAGCGTGTGACCTTCGCCTTCAACAACACGACTAACGAGCTCATCTCGTATGAGCTTCGCTCAAATATTGAGTACATAGACAGGTATGTTGACTCTATCCGGGATACTGGTATGACTTCTGCCTACCCTGCTCTTGTCATTGCGAACGAGACGTTCGGTCTGGGACTTGACCTTGGCGGTAATGTTGACTTGTCGCGTAACAAGTTCTCCATGCAGATTCAGTCGGCAGTCAATACGGCTACGACGGGATCATACGTCGCCTTTATGTATTTCTCAGGTGTGATGTCCTTGTAAATTAATCTACTAGACCCGCAATAAATAATCTAATCAAAGAGTAAGATGGCACTATCCCGAACGAACTATATGGACGCTTCTGTCTATGTCGCCGGACGACGCGCTGAATTTCGTTTGCCTTCCGATGCTGTTCTGAAGCCAAATTTCCGTTTGCTGAATGTGGGTCTTGTTGGTGCTACGGCAGATGAGTACAATCCACTCACTGGTGCTTATGGTATTATCGAAAGCATTCAGCTGTTCGACGGGTCCCAGCCGCTCGACCAGGACCTAGAGTTTTCACGCTACGCTGGCCTGAAGAATGCTCTTCACTCTAACGCCGAGACGACCAGTAACGTGAATAAACTTGCGAAGTCCGAGCTTGGTTACGGAGCTGTTGGACCAACAATCTTTGACGAGACTGGAGCTATATCTCGCCACCCTCTCATTTCAACTGGTGAAAACCTTACTGTCCAGAATAACATAATCCCCGCCACCGCCGATTCGGAACTGGTGAAAGAACAACGGTCTGCGTGGCTCGATGTCCGCTCGTGTCTAGGCTTTCTTCGCCAATCCTCTGTCGTCCCTACCACCCTTTACACTAACCTTCGGCTTGTAATTAATTACAAATCACAGGCACAACTCAAGCTTGACGGGATTGTGTCGGACTCTACTAAGGCATTCACCTATGCCCGGCCTTTCCTATGCTACGAAACCCTTGAGGGCGATGCGGCAGCACAATTCTCGCGCGACTACAAGGGCGTGTCGTTCAATGCGGTCGAGACTGCCATCGTGCATGTGCCGACAGTCGCGGGAGGAGCAACTCAGCAGCGCTCCTTCAACATTACTGGCTTTGACGACAAGTATGTTGACAAGATGCTTCTTATTCAAGAGCCTCTTGACGCAGCGACTTACCGTGATGGTAATCTTAATGTAGGCTATGGCAACCAGGGCTCAGTATCCCAAAACAAGCAAAAGCTTCAGTTATCTATTAATGGACGCAACATCTTCCCGCAGTCGATTGAGGGTAAGATGAACCGTCTTGCTATGACTACCGAGGCGTGGGGTAAGCTTAACATTTCAGCGGGCCAGAACTTCATCGGCGTGCAAGCATCGGGAGAAATGATGTCAGACGAAATGACTAAGCGGATTGGCGAACTGGATTACACTGGTTTCTTTGTCCGCAATGTTGTGCGGGATCTGAAGCTAACCTATGACCGCGAGGGCGTGGCTGCTGAGGCTCGGCTTCTGCAGGCGCTCAATCTCCGCCTTGTCGGTGTAGTGCGACGCGCCGTCATCGTGGCGGACGGCTCATACCGTGTGCTCTACGTGTAATTAGTAATGGGTTGGGGGTGTCACCGTGTCACGCATGTCACCCCAATTCCAAGAGTATATCTATACTTTTCCTTCAATTCTGAAAAAAGTTTGTCAAAACGGGTGACATCGGTGACAGGGTGACACTTGGTTACATTGACACTAATAAAATCTCATTACTATATAGTATGACTTCAACTATCTTGGAATTGCGCCAAGCCCAGGCTGATGTAATTCATCAAAATGGAGATTTCAGTGTTAATCTCCCTTTTAAGCAAGAGATTGAGGAAGGAGACCAGATTGTCGTTTCAAAGGCTTTTGTGGATACCCAACAGCAGAGCGAACAGCGCATCATTATTCCGAGTGGAGGTATCACCTTATCCATGACAGGATACAAGTATATGATGAACCAAGGAACGCCTGATGACACGAGCAATCTCTTTCAAGTTGCTGGAGGTGGTGCGGCCATCAACGCTGATGGCGAGTGGCTTGTTGCCTGTGTTGACGCGGGTCAGGCTGATATCAAAACACTAACAGATGTTACGCTACAAAACGGTCCAAATGTCGGCGAAAATTTCCCAATAGGTCATATCAGTATCCGGTATACGGATGCAGTGTCTGGTGTATCGACGAGGAAAGATATAGCCACAAAGCTTGATAATTTCTCGTCGGCACGAACTACAATAAAGATCGGATTGAAGTTTAACGCTGCGGTTGGAGCGCCGCAGCCACTTACGGTCAATTGGTTGCCTAGCCCCCAGCCATCACTTTCGGACAATGCGGCAACAGTATTTGCAATCAATACGCAAGACCCTCCAGCTGGCGGCACTGTCAACTTAGCGCCTAAGGAGTACACATTCACGACCACTCTGGCTGGGGGTGCGTATTCAGAGCAAGAGTTGGTGACGCAACTAAACGACCAATTTCAAAATAACAAGCCAAATCCAGGTGAATTTATAGGACCAAGCGGTCAGAGCTTCTTTGAGTTGGATGACGCTGCTGACCTTTTCTGGGTAGACAGTGACGGCGCGGTAGTGTATGAATGGAAAAACGGAACGGAGCGTTACTTCGGCGCTAGTCAGGTGGCTTTGGATTATATCCCAACTACGCAACAGTTTGTCTGGGCTTACCTGCATACCCCCTATTATCACAACGCCCAAGAGGTCGTAGGATTTATTCCTAACTATCCGAATGATAACGCCAACTTCCATCCAGTTACAAAGTGGTCTGGCTTTGTATTTGCAGCTCTTTCTGCAACAGACGCTGAAGGAAAGCCTTATGATTTTTGGACAAGGCAACTCGGGTTTGCGCTAAGCAATAATGCGAACAATAACGCAGAGTCTTTGTATGTTCGCCCGACAAGTTTTAACACGGCGGTAATAGGAGGGACGACGTATAACATTCCAAAATTTGGAATTAGCGATCAAACAAATGCTCCAACAGACGGCATCAATATGACATCTGGTTACTTCGCTCTTGCGAGTGCCATATCGACTGGATCCCCAGGTACGCCGAATGACAATTGGTTTGAGAAACCTGTCCCCCCGTTCTACAATCCTGTGGAAGGAACGACTAAAATCGTAGGCAGCCAAAAGGGAGTACTCAGTGTGCAAAACAAAGAGGGCTACTTCTTACTAGAGGTGAATGGCGGATTTGTAAATCACATGTTTGACACAGAAAACGATCACCAATTTACAAAGGCAATTATTTCCCGATACTATTCGCAGGATAGTTATACTAGTGCAACCACGGCGGATAGTCTGGTCTACGTCCATAAGGGACCAAGCACAATTATTCAATCGTTCCGTATACGAGTACTCAATCCTGACCGGAAGGTTCCACAGGGGCTGGGTGTGGGGTCGGCGGTGTTTTTGGAATTGGTGAAGGCTCAATAGATACGCGTTCAAGAAGCGGCGGGACATAAGTATAGAACCAGAGGCAGACCCTTGCCATTTTCTGACGTGTGAAGATACCCTTTCGCACGCAGTTGTCAAAGATTCTACGCTGTAGCTTTTTATCGGTGATACGTAAGTGATATTGTATCATTTTGCGCCATCGACCAAAGACCATAGGTCCAAGGTTCTCCGCGCCTCGTGCAGCCCAGTAGTGATCCATATTGCGTTCGTAGTTCATTCTAAATTAAAAGGATATAAGGTTTTGGTGGCGGGAACTTAAGTATTAAAACAAAAAAGACGATTAATATGATAAGTATTAAATGAAAAGAGATAAATATGATTAATTCGGGTCATATTTATCGTATTTACCTAATATATTCGCGAATATATTGGGTAAATTACTTATATATGGGCTTGATTTTAGTAGTTTATCAATAAACAATTAATCAAGTAAGTATTAAATCAATAAATTGTTTTAATCAAGACCCCCGATGCGTCATTTCCTCGTTGGATCTTCATGCTAATAAGTAGTATGAATGTGCTTTCTCTGTTTGATGGAATTAGTTGCGGACGTGTTGCTCTTGAGCGGTCTGGTGTGCCTGTGGCTAATTATTACGCAAGTGAGATTGACCCTCACGCAATAAAAATAGCCAAAAAGAATTACCCTAACACCATTCACATTGGAGATGTTACCAAGGTGAAGGGTCAGGACTTACCCCAGATTGACCTGATACTTGCTGGGTCGCCTTGTCAGGGGTTTTCACACAATGGCGCAAAGTTAGGATTTGACGACCCAAGGTCTAAGCTTTTCTGGGAGTTTGTGCGACTGGTTGAAGAGTGTAAACCAACGTGGTGGCTTTTGGAAAATGTTCGAATGAAGAAAGAATGGAGCGATATCATTACTGAAGCCGTAGGCTACGAACCTATACTCATCAACTCAGCTCTCGTCTCAGCACAACGGCGAATGAGGCTTTACTGGACGAACATTCCACAGAGTGGATTACCGGAGGATAAGGGAATAGTACTCAAGGATATTTTAGAAAAGCCTTTTGCCGAGGAGCAACCGATGACCGACGGGCACCACCCGAAAGTGCTCATTCGTAATCCTGTAGATAAAAGCGAAATACACGGCACTAAAATGATTGGTCGTGCTAATGTTAGTGAGAGGTCGGCAAGTGATAGGGTGTATTCCACGCAACACAAATCACCCTGTGTGATA
>Ga0181411_1000644_pt1 | contig 12771 bp, 18 predicted proteins | sample 34SPOviralmetaG_FD_130114 | JGI IMG/M metagenome (GOLD analysis project Ga0181411, IMG submission 130114) | Marine viral communities from the oligotrophic San Pedro Time Series (SPOT) site, San Pedro Channel, CA, USA - 34 SPOT_SRF_2012-07-09 | ecosystem: Environmental > Aquatic > Marine > Strait...
CTAAACGTTTGTAGCCAAGGGGCTTACGTTTCATTCGATGTCCCTTGTAATCAGGGTAAATTTCTTTTCTAAAATTTTTAGTGCTTGAGAAATATAGTATGAAGTTGTCTTCCATCATAGCTTTTGTCACTTTATTTAGCTCATTATGAAATACTTTTAGCACTTCACTGAACTGTGATTGAGCGATGATGACATCCTCTCCAAAGTCTATACCAATCTCACATGCTTGAGCAGCTTTGTAAGCTAGGAAATCAGAGTCAATTAATAACATTAGTGTACCTGTGCCCAGTTGTCGCCAATTTGTGCGTCAGCTTCAATGGGTAATCGTAAGTTGTAATACTCACCAGCTTCTAATGCAGATAGTTTGCATACCTCAGCTATGTACTCTGCGTTTGTAGCAGGAGCACCTAACACTTGTTCGTCATGCACAAAAGCATAACGTTCATGGGTAGTGTTGCCTAATTTAGCATCAGTTAGTAGTAGCCAACGCTTTGCGATGACTGCTGCCGATCCCTGTAAAAGACAATTTAACGCTTTGTGTTCTTTGTCCACAAGGATTTGGCGTTTGTCGATAGCACGTATACTACCTCTCGTAGCAACTTTCTTAGTAGCTTCAACCAAATCTTCGAGACCGTCAACAGCATCCAAGTAAGCTCGCCTAATCTCTGCCCCTTTCTTCTTTGCAGCTTCGGGGGATAACATGTTGTCATAAGAGAGTCCAAGCTTTTGGTTGCCACCACCGTAAAGAAAGCAATACGTGATAGTCTTAACTTGTCTGCGAGAGATGCCAATTTTATCCGCATTGACTTGATGAATATCTTGTTCAAGTAAGATCTTGCCATACCTACCGCCATCATATCTAGCTAAGTAGTGTGCAAATAATCTTAATTCTATACCAGCTAAATCGGAATCAATAAGTTTCCAGTCTGGTTGTGTGATAAATAATTCACGGCAATCCTTGTCCGAACTTACTTGACTAAGATTCGGGTGTGAATGTGCCATTCGATGTGTCACTGCACCGATAAAGCAAGAGTGGTGAAGTCTGCCATCCTTGACTAGCTTCAACCACGCATTAGTTCCTTGAGATAACATTCCTAGTTTCTTCTGTATGACCAGAATTTCTAAGAATACTAATGCTTCCTCTGTATTAATTTCTTTGAGCACTGTCTCATCAATCACTGCTTTACCAGTAGGTGTGAGTTTAGTAGGTGTCCAACCTTGAAAGGTTTTAAACCACCAAGCTATATGCTCTCGACTACTAGGATTGAAATCCTTTAACCTTTGCATCTCTGCTCCAGCTATGTAGCCTTGTTTCTTGTTGTCTCTTTTAGGAGTGAACAAGTTATGTGGAACGTAGTGGCAGATGTTCTCAGCCTTTCTTCGTAGGTTTTCCAGCCTAGTTAACAGCTGGTTCTCTAGTTCCTGTGCCTTGTTTATATCAAACGGCCAACCAGTAGCTTTTTGTATAGCCATTAGTTCTGCTATCTGATGTTCTAAGACAACGCTTTCAGGGATTTTTGGAAATGTGTCCATAATTTAGCTAAGATAGCAACGTCTTTTTTACAGTAGTCCTGCATTTCTTGTGACCATTCTTGCCAGTCAGTGGTTTTAGCAAACGTGTCTTTAAAACAACGTAGTCTGTAACCATATGCTTCGAGACTATGTGAACCATACAAACGAGCTGGCATCATAGGCCACTTACGTCTGAGGTCTAGCTCTAACATATCGGGGTGGAAGAAACGACTCAGTATTAGAGTGTCCCAATGTTTAGCATGACCCTTATAAAAAGGAAAGTGTTTTTTAATTTGTGGTATGTCATACATTATACCATTGTGAGATATAATGTTACTTGCTACCTCCAAGTCATTCACTGCATTAGCAATGCTGTAGTTAGGAGAAGCTTGGTCATTGTACTCAGTTACTAGACCAGTATCTAGGTCTTGTGTAACTATACAATGTATTTCTGTACAATCTAATCCGTTTGTTTCTATGTCAAACGCTAGATTAATACTACCCGAAGTCTGTGGTCGGGTCGAAGTCGGGCGTAACTTCATGTTCGGTGAAGGTGCATGTTCGTAGGTCATAGATCAGTTGGTTAGCGACACCTACCTCTCCGCTATTTCTGTTTTTTAACACACGAATAGTGGTGGTGTTTTGTTTGTTGGGATCTTGTTGGTCACGCTCAAGGGCAATAACTGTGTCAGATAACTGTGCAATAGCAGCAGACCCTCTGAGTTGTCCAAGAGTTACACGTGCTCCTTCTTCATGATTTTGGTCTGACTGTGTACGTCTGAGGTGTGATACAAGAAACAATGTGATACCAGTACGTTCAACAAGTGAGCGTAGCTTGGTCATCGTGATGTCAATCATTCTACGCTCATCTCCGTCCAATCCACTCAGCAATATACTAAGGTGGTCAAGGAAAATAACACGACACTCCAATCCACAGGCGAGGTATTCGATCCTACTGTAAATTGTGTCAGGGTCATAGCTGCCAAAGCCATCGAACAAGAAAAGATTCCAATTAGCAATAGTACTGTTGTAGGCGTATTCGAGTTCTGCTCGTTCATATTCTTCAAGATGATAAGGTTTACCGAGCTGTGCGGACATTAATCCGAGAGCCGTCCTACGGTTAGATTCTTCAAGTGCCAAGTAACCGATTCGTTCTTGTCTGTTGAGAAGATGACTTGCAAGAACCCTACAGAAGCTGGATTTTCCTGTACCAGATCCTGAAGTAATTGTGATAAGTTCTCCATACCGTATGCCGTGCAGCTTGTCTTGTAATCCTTGAAATGGGTAATCATGGTCAGCGGGTGGGGTGGGTGTGGTAATTAATTCAAGTAATGATTTTGCATCAACGATACCGTCTGGTCTGTATGTCTTTGCATCCCAGATTGCACGTCTTACGGCCTCATTATCTCCTGCTTGTAGTGCTTCGGAAGCGTCTTTGTACTTCTCAAGCCTAGCAATTTTAGCTTTTCCAGGGGGTAGTAGCTCTGCACATTCTTGTGCTGCCTGTCTACCTGCCTCGTCATTGTCAAAGAATAATACAACCTCTTCATAGTTCTGAAGTAGATCTAAGACCCTCTGTAATGACTTCTTTGCAGCCTTAGCTCCATTTGGTATGGATACATGTGGCCACTTGGGTTGTGCCTCCCATCCAGAGGCTGCATCTAACTCACCTTCATATATGGTAAGTCGAGTGCCTTTATCTGGGAATAAATTTTGCCCAAAAAGTTGATGGTCAGTGTTAGTGCCTTCCATCCAAAAGTCTTTGTCCTTAGTTTTGACTTTTGCTGCACATACCTGACCAGTTTTAGTAAAGTAGTGCATCCGTAATGTGTCTCCATCTTTGTGGATACGATATTTACGGCAGGTCTCTTCTGATAGACCTCTTTTTCTAAGTTTTACAGGTTCGCCTTTTAACATAGTAGTTTTTGCTTTGACGATGGTGGTTTCGTGTAGCTCCCCGCTAGTAAAGTGGTTACATACAAAACAATAAGTATGTCCATCATCATATACGGAATTACCGTCTGACGAACCGCAACTAGGACAGCTGGAGTGATATAAGAATGTTGATTCATCGGAGCCAGTCAACTGGGATTGCATAGTAAGCACACCAAGGGAAACCGTTCTTTTCTGCCCATTTTGCGTATGAAGTTTTAGAACGTTTGGAAATTTTATTATTAGGTGATTGAAATATAATACGAATGTCTAAATATGGATGAGCTTTTTTGACAGCTTTCATCTTACGCCTCTGATCTGGAGGAAAGTAACCTTTAGCTTCGAGGTATATATCCCCAACCTTAAAGTCAGGGATGTAGTTTGCCTCAATAAGATAAGGTAGTTTCTCAGATTCATACTGATAAGAAACTTTCATCTGATCTAACAAGTCAGCAACTTGCTCTTCTAAATGACTACGCATTAGAAGTCATCAGCTTCAACAGAGCTAGGAGTACCAGCTGCTTCAACATTAGGATCTTCAACCTTAAAACCACTGGTAGCACCAAATAGATCGGCTGCATCTTCAGCTGACATGTCTCCATTGTCAACTACACCAGCTCCATTGTTAAGACTAATGACTTGTACTGCCTTTAGTTTCAATGATGTGCCAATGTCACCGCTTGGAAGTACATAAGGTTTTTGGAAGAAAGCTATCTTAACTTTACTACCGCTGTATATTGGTGTGTCTTTATCTTTGATCTGTGTTCCTTCTGTGTCAACAACAACAGGGATAACCTTGTCGCCATCTCTCCAGCTGAAACGTATGTGGTATGTACCTTTAGTATTGTCAAGCTCTTCCCAAGGCTCAGGCTTTACAGTGACCCTCTTAGGGTTCTTTGCCTTGCTTCTTGCCCATTCTAAGGCAGAGAGACGCTCTTCTTCAAGTTTAGATACAAGCTCTTCTTTAACAAGAGCTGATAGTTTGTACCCCCATTCCCCTGCTTTTAAGATAGCTTGGAAGCCATCTAAGGTTACAGGATCGGGTGTTACATAAGTGTGGGCCATGTTTAACAGAAAAAATAGGTGGAATTTGAAACAACTTTGGGGTCTAATGTCCCAACGATTGGTGGTGGTTCCGAGGCATTGATGGTCTCTGCAAATTCTGAGAGCCAACATTTTTCGGAAAAGATATTGGTGTAGGTTTCTCGCACAAGGCGATTGAGTGTTCCCATGTCTCCTGCTCTGCAAAGAACAGAGTCATGGATAACTGTGAATGGTTCATCGAATTGACTAAAAGATCTGTGAAGGATCGAAGCATCGAATGAATGAATATAGTTGGGTGCAGTGCTAGACTTATGTTTAATAGGACTAGGTGTTTCTTTACCCGTAGGTATCCTTACACTTGTACGACCTAATAACTGCAGCTCCATCCTCATGGTTTCTATGTCGTTTCTTTTTTGATTGACAACAAAACCAGATGGTGTGACCCATTCAACTTCAGTAGCACCATTTCTGATGTACTGTCCGACATGCTTCTTTATCCACCGCATCACATTCATTGGGCCAGGCACAATAGTGTCCATACTGCTGTAGTCAGCATTGACAATCTGTGTTAACTCGTCCTTTGTAGGATTGATACCCTTCTCAAGTAATGCTTGGCGTATATACTTACGACTACTATCCTTAGTAGCATTGTATGGTATGGTCATAACCGTGCGTTTGCACACAGTTCTGTTCATCCAAGGGTGCATGTAATCTGGGAGAAACTCTTTAGCCTTATCTGCCACCGCTTTGTAAGCGTCACTAGGTTTTGCACTAGGCACTACGTTTACAAGTTCTGCTGTACTTTTGTCGGCTGCCATTCCTGCAAGTATCTGGAGTCCAGAACAGGTTGCATCAACGGCTACCATAAGACCAGTAGTTAGCTTGTCTTTAGCAATACAACAGTGGTAGTATTCATGACATGAAGACATGAATTGCCAAGGTTCGTCTACCTCTTCCCAATCAGACATGTATCTAATAGGGTCAGTAGCAACTTTAGTGATGAGCTCATGATTCTCAGACACCCATTGATGTCTGTCCTCTAGTGTACATTTATCTAGACCATAAGTTGTGGCTACCTGAAATGAAAGCCATAACTCTGCTTCATCTGTCACACTAGACTCATCAGCGAAGACCAAAAGTGCCTTCCCAAAGTCTGTATCTTGAGGTGTGAGGAAAGCTGGGATGGGGTATGCTCTTCCCCTGTAGTCGAAAGACCAACATAGGTAGAACGACTCATCTTTAAATTTCTCAGCTGCCTCTAATTGTGTTCTGGTTCTGACTGATCTCTTAAAATTGATACGGTCAGCATTGTAAGCCTCAGCCATAGATCTTCTCCATGACAAGTTAGACTCAGGACTATCATCAGCATCAGCAGGACGTGATGGTTTATAAGCTGGAGCTATAGGTATAAACTTACCTATTACTCTACCTCTTAACCTCATCTCCTCTGCTACTTCCAGTACATGACGATTTACACAGTACTTCACCCGCTGTAACTTGTTTAAGAAGTTAATAGGTGCTTCCCCGTGTTTAATGGTGGGGTTACCTTTACGGGTAAGATCATGACCTTTCATCATACGATTAGTTAAGTAACCACCGTAGATAATATGTCCTTCTTCATTGTATCCCCAATCATCTGGGACAACGAGCATTGGCCAAGGTATTCCAGAGAATAATTCAGCTGTTTTGATTAGCTCGTCACGCTTTGTCTCGAACTCAGGTGTGGGTACAACCTTGTATTCATAACGTTTGCGTTGGGTCTTACGTTTGCTGATGGTAAACCATCCTGTTGATTCCATAACAGAAGTCAAGCCCCATCTACCAAGAGATACCTTAGTCTTTGTACCCCATGCTGGCCATCGTATGTCATGCTCACCAAATTTCTTGCTGGCAATAACTTGTTTCTGCATAGTACCACAAGCATCATGAAAATACTTGTCACTAATGTAGTGCATAAGCCCTGGGTAATTATGCTTATACCATCTAAACTTACACTCTGTTTCAAGTGCAGATCCAATGGCAGACATAGTTGGAACGAGTAAATTAGCTTGTCTTTTAGTACTAAATACTCTGTCAAATGTAATCTTTAACAGTATGGTAGCAATGGCTAGTGGCTCCAGCTCCTCCAAATACAGGGAGATCTCTTTATAGAACTTACCTGCTTGCCCTTTACTCAGTCGGTAAAAGGTATCCTCAACGGTCTTGATTAAGTACGGTAGTGCTTCTCTGATTGATGACACCCCGTACACGCTTGCGGAAGCGTAGGATTTCCCTTCTAGTTTCTCTAAAGAATCGTGAAGTCTTTGCTTCCCACAGCTGATTGCCTCCTGCTCTAGGAGAAATTGTCGGTGTAGGTTTGTATGCGTCACCATAAGCGAGAAAAAGTGAGTATTCGTAGTCATCGAGACGGTCAATTTGGCGTTGTGTCAAATTAGTCATCGTACATTTTACATTGTTGTTCATAAGGAAATACTTTACAGTATTCCTCCATGCTAGTGAAGCATTGCCAGTTAGTCAAGTAGAAACCTAACTCACATGCTGCATTGCGTTTGGTTGTGAGCTGTCCTTGAGAAGCTAATAAAACTAAGAACTTATCTATTGTTGGTGGCCCACACGGGTCAAGCTCAAGGCTGACCTCGCCTGTGTCATCATCAATGTAGTAACCTAGTCGATCTAAAATCTCAGATAAGTCATGTGGATTTAGTGTCATAGTAGATCATGTAATGTGTCAAGGATTGCATTACTGGTCATAACTACATAGTCGCAGTCATTCATCAGTAAGTTCTTCATGTATCGTTTGGCTGCTATACCTTGGCGGTATGATCTCTCTTCGATCTTGCCATTGGGCTTGATTGCCCTAACAACACAGACGTAAGAGGCGGGTAAATCCCAGGTGAGAGCTGCCTCGTGACCCATATCAAAGGTAACATCAGTCAATTCGTCAGTAGCTTTCCATCTGTTGATGTCTCGTATGCGATTTTTAAAGGGGTCTGACTTTGCCATAATGAATAGAGTCGTATTGATTTGTGTGCAGGTGGTGGGATGTTACGGCCTAAGTGTGCTACCAAAGCAAAGAAACCTAAGCAAGCCCATGTAAATAGTATGCCGTTTAAGCCTGCTCTCATACAAGCTCCTCATCAAATCGCTTCATAGCAATCTCAGCTTGCTGTTCCTCTGATAGGTAGGGGAAGGCTGCCTTGACCTCTTCGTAAAGGGTCTCAAGCCTTTCTTGTGCGTGTGGTGTACTCATTTGTTTTTCCAATGCAGTAGTATTGCATACCCAACTGTATATAAAGCATATATACCACCGATGAGTATTGTAAATTCCATTAGCATATGAAGTGACCCTCACATGAGAACGACCATCTGAATGGATACATGTCACCGTATTCTTTGGCAACACGTTTGTCTATGATCTGTGCTATTGCGTCCCTGTCTTGGTATGTCAGGCAGTCGGCAACATTGATGTCCTTGGTACGGTGGAGCTGCTTGTTATGCTCCTCCGCTTGTTTCATGAGGTCATCGTATTCCATTAAGCGACCCTCTTGATGTCTCTGTTTAATGCTTTGTCAAAAGTCTCAGCATCTACATAAGGCGAATACATTGCAGTATGTTCGCAGTAAAAGAAGTCGAGTCCTTGATCTAGCAGCATTGAAAGTACTTGAGAGGGTGATCTTCTCTCTGATTTAGCTACAGCATTAATTACTTTTTGCTGTGTTGGGTTAAGTGTGTAACAGTCCATTAGTTGAGATCCTCCTCTTGCTTGAGTGTTCTGAGATTGTGTGTCTCGATCTTGAATTGCTCATCATTTGTAGGTCTGTCCATAATCCTGGAAAGTCTACATAATACAGCTTCTCTGCTGTCGAACACACCTAGAAGCATATCATCCATTGTGTATGGGCTAGTGCGTACTAATGTGTAAACAATAGGGTCGTCAGTAACATCAAAGGTCTTGATGTACTTGTCACCGATGGGTTGAGTGATGTTTGTTTTGATGGAATTAGCCATGTGATTGAAGCCAGATAAGGGAACGTTGCATAGTGTCGGGGTCATCACCGAACTTACCGAAGGCTACGTTGCATGAGTCGCAGATGTAACCTCTGAACTGGTCGGTCTTGTGGTCATGGTCTAGTACCCATTTTGTAGTATGCCTACCACATGCAGGGCAGTCACCAGACGATGGTGGCACATGTTGTCGCCTAAGTCTGCGTCTAACAGTGGCGTGATGGTTTGAACAGGTCTTGCACGTATTCTTACGACCTGCACCCGCAGTGCTGAACAGTGGGAAGTCCTCTAAGATTTTGACCTCCCCGCACTCTTTACATTGTTTAGAGGCAGTCACTGTAGTAGTTGGTGTAGACTACTTCGTCTGCTAAATGGCCGAGACCTGCATCTTCGAGTATGTCGTAGATGTCTCTGCCGTCTTGGTCAAAGTCAACAGTAATTGTGTTGTTGGATGATGGGTTGTAGTTGTACCCTGCCTCTAGTATAGAGGAGGATACAGACTTGTCGAATGTAACAGTCATTGTGTGGCTAGACATTAGGGAGTACAGGTTGTTGCAAGACTCGCACCTTGGCAAGCTTGTGTTTGTATATGGAGACTGGTGTAATCTCTTTGCACTTGACACTCTTGAGTTTGCAGTTGGCATTGACCCAGAATCCTAAGCTCATGTTAGGTTGTGCAAGTAGGTTGGCGATAGCTCTACGAGATACGTTGGTATACTCATAGCGTGTATCTGTCAAGAACTCAACAATGGCTGTGCCTGATAATGGGTCTACGTCAATAGACTTGACACATGTTGAAGTACGTGATTTAGGTTGCATGGTATAAAGTGGTAAACAGCAGAGGGTGAGACCCTCATACAACCAATGTAACATGGCTGTAGGAGAACGTCAACCCCATTGGGCTGCCATAGCATCGGCAATACCTTGGTACGTAGTAGAACGTAGCTTCCATCTGTCTTTTGAAGGAGGCAGGTAGTGTAGACGTTGGCGTATCTTGTTAGGTAATCCTGACACATCTACAATGTTGGTGGGTTGTAGCTTGGGTAAGCCACGTAGCCACAGGCCAGTCTTTTTCTGTTCTGAATGGCCGAACATGTAGGGCTGGACATACTGGGTAGCAGGGCCGAGCTTGCTGCGTGACGATAGTGCACCGACAGGATTTTCTATACATAGTTTGACACCTGATGACTCGTGCAAGTCCCAGATACGCTCAACAAACTTGATAGCTGCAGGTTGACGGCCATCGGCTACTTTCTCAGCCCATCTGGATGCACCTGATACACTGAGGTGGGTGCAAGGCGGGTGGGCGATGATGAGATCCCAGTCGTACACATTGTGTGGCCAGATAAGGTCGAACATGTTGCCTTGGTAGTGTTTACCGTTGGGGCTGTCGGATGGTAGGAAGTCGCAGGATGTAGCATCGTGGCCACGTTTGGTGAACGCATCACGTACAACACCTGAGTACTCACAGGCTACGAGAACTTTCATACGTGTGGGTGCTTGGGGCGTAGTTTACGCATCTCGATGTATGCCATTTTCTGATAGAACATCTGTCTGCGTTTGGCTTCTTCGGGTGAGAGTTGTCCTGTTTCATACCACTCTCCAGCTTTGAGCGTTGGGCGTTTGCGTGTCATGTCAATAGTAGTGGTGTGGATGTAGGCGGTAAGGTGGCTGCTGCTGCATTACTTACGCTTTGATGATAACAATAATTACCTAGTCAACCTACGTGTATTATACATTATGGATGCGTTTGTGGGTAACCCATGTTATAGCTTGTATATCTGATGTAATATACTGCTCACCGAGCTCTTCGTTGATGAATGAGGTGGCGTCATGATAGTCCTGCTTGATGGTAGCACGGAGCTTCTTGCCTATAGCTGGTGCTTTGCTGGCTGGTAGGTAGTCACCTAGCCATACACTGTAGGCGTGGCCGTCAATACATACATCGTTGATCTCTGGGTGCACAATAGAGTTATAGAACTCATGACGTTTGGGGCCAGTAATTAAGTTTTGTGGTGACACGGTGGGCGAAGTCAAGATTGAAATAGCTTGAGCTTTGTTGGTGTGTGTGGTACGGCATGGAACACTGGTCAGGTCTGTGACAGTGCCGCCAGCTGCGTATACTTTGGTGAGTGATTCAGCATTGCGTACGTTATCTTCCCACTTGTTGCGTGGTGAGAGTGCAGTGATAACACCAGCTGCGTGGTAGGTAGATATACCTGCACGTTTGCCGATGCGTTCGGAGATCTTGAAGGCTGATGGATACCAGTCGAGACCTAGCTGGACTTCTTGCGATGTTGCAAGGGTGAACACTGCAACTATATGACGTGCGTTGTCTGATAGTTGTGAATAAGACATGGGTTTGTGGTGTGGCTAGAAAGCTAGCCGAAGCGGTGTGTAGGAATTGCACCTACGCTATATAACTATTGTACTGGTAAGGGTTAGGGAAGTAAATGAGTAATAATACTCAACTTCTTAGACGTTAGTAATCGGTTGCAGGGATAGTGGCACTAGCCTACCGCAGGGAAGTGTTGTTATTATATACACATCTTGAACTATTCCTAGTTAAGAGGTTAGTTGGCTAACATAGTAACAACAACACTAAAGATTAAGTGTGTGTAACTCTTGATATTCCCATACTGTCCCTCTCTTAAGCTGGCCCCGTAAGGCCGACACTTAGATTTAAATGCTTTCACATCAGGTAACGCTGCCAGTCGCCAGTGACGTAGCCCTGGAGTACATGTGTACTAGGGATATTGTCCGTTTAACTAATCTGGTTTGAGCTGTTTCTATCTTATAAGGATAGATCCCAGTATTTGATTTGTTTGATACCTTTATTATATAAGGTAGTTAGTTAGTTGTCAAGTGTTTGTGTTTGATTCCTAACTTTGTGTGTGTGGTGGTGTTTCCTCCGATTCATACCTTTATTATAGTCTATGTTTTGGAGGTTGTCAACCATGTGTTAGGATTTGCTGATAATTATGTTTGCGTACGGTGGTGTGACGATAGTGGATAGTACATGCGTACTAATCCCATCGAGTAGTACACCAGTACTACCAGCTTAACACTTTGTAACAATAGTACATCCGTACTAGCATAGTACACTTGTACTACCTATAGTTCATCTGTACTACTTTTTTAACTCATAAGCAAAACTAATCATTTATATTTATACTATTAATATAACATATACACTATATATAGCAACCTTATATCCTGATATCCACACATAGCACACAGATGCCCAAACTAGTACATGTGTACTACCCCGCAAGGCAGCTCGTGATTATAACACAGAATTGCGGGGGTGTCAATAGGTATATATACTCAACGGGCGATAGTGGTACATATGTACTACTCCCCGCAAGTACCAAAAAAAGTTTGATCTGTATAGTACGGATAACCGAACCTTGACAATACTGTTACACTACCGTCACGGGGGGTGACAGCCGTGGGTAGAGCGTAATATCCCCACAGACAATTTTATTAAAATTTGAAGAGACATCCTTGCCTCTATTCCTCATCCACATATACCCCGCCAAGCTGACAGGAGCAGCAACACGCAGTACAAGGAGTATAAGTAATATCTTTTTCATGGTCGTACTGTACGTAGGTGGTAGAGTGGTAGTAGAAGTAGATGTAATACAGCACAAGCGGGTAACTTGTGTAGAAGAGGGGGAGGCTTTTAGACCTCTCACCCTCTTGACCGCTGTTTCCACCCACGAGGAGCACCACTTCCCCGTGTCTTATGGTGGGGTTAGCTTACATCCAAGTGTGTGTATGGCTTTTAGTAGATCCTCTAGCTTCTCTTCTTTGGTCTAAATCCATCCCCATAACCATATGGTTAGCTTCAGCTTGAGGATCATCCATCCAAGCCTCTAGGTGGTCTAACCACTCTTGTTGTCTTCTGTCTTTTATCTGTCCTTCGGCTGAAATGGCGAGGGCATCAGTGAACCACTGAACTCCTTGGGCGAGAGAGTCGATTCTGTCATCATGTCGAACTGCACCTTTTTCTCTGCACATTCTGCTGATTTGGTAAGCAAGCATATATTGGAATCTATTTTCAGTCGCCTCATCTGCATTACTCTTATAATCCCACGTAATGACGGCAGGATCCACAACAAGCCTATGCTGATTAAAGACAGGTTCAAGGCTACTAATAATCCGATCTTCTTTCCTGACATTTGCTCTAGTCTCCTCTATGTTAATTAATGTTTTTGTCGTTTGACAGTGTTTTCTAAATAGCTCTGATACAATACCATCGCCAAAGTTACTCTC
>Ga0181411_1000645_pt1 | contig 12755 bp, 5 predicted proteins | sample 34SPOviralmetaG_FD_130114 | JGI IMG/M metagenome (GOLD analysis project Ga0181411, IMG submission 130114) | Marine viral communities from the oligotrophic San Pedro Time Series (SPOT) site, San Pedro Channel, CA, USA - 34 SPOT_SRF_2012-07-09 | ecosystem: Environmental > Aquatic > Marine > Strait...
GGATGTTTCTGGTAATAGTGAGAACTACCTATACCCAATTCACTTACGAGAAGCGTATAAAGAAAACGAAACTGTAAAATTTAGATTTGGTGCTCGTAAAAGATACATACAAAAATCATTTACGACATCAGTTCAAACTGTTAGTGGTAGTTTTATACCTGAAGGTAAAGGTGCTTACTCTATCATAGATATGGCAACAAATGAATCTGTTATTCCATTTAGTGCTTATACAACTATGAGTTGTGATACAACTTCTAATTATTTCAAACAAGACTTAAATGCCTTTGAACCTAATCGTGCTTATAAAATATTAGTTAAAGTTAATCATGATGATGGTCAAGAAATAATTTATGATAATGATTTTGAATTTATACTAAGGACTTAATCATGGCTAACTACGGTGGTGGTAATACAACCCAAGAAAATACACAATTAACAATGGATTCAAATCCTATTATCCAAGTTGGTTTAAACGCAACATCAGAAGATAATTTTTATTTTGTAGAAAATCCTGAAGAACAATATATAGGTCTTTACCATATACACCAAAATGGTGAAGTCATGATTGGTGAAGGTGTGTTGGGGATAAACCATGAACTAAACGAAAATGAAATACTATTTCAAAAAGTAACCTATGCGGCTATACAAGAAACTCGTGAAGTAGTAAGTGATATTTTTTATAAGATATGGTTTGAATCTAATACCCTAACTGATGAACAACTTCTTTCTCTTCAAACAACTATCCGTGATGGGATAAAACAATCAGGTCGTACAGAAGATGAGCCTCTTGTATTTTATAAAAAAGATAGAAATACATTAGAGAATAGAAAAGATATAGAAGGTGATATTTTTGAACAACTATGTCAGTATATTTTTGATAATAATATTACTGAATTAGAAGGTAAGTTTTCTATTATACAAGTAGAATTACCAGCAGAAGGTACACCTCCACAATCAACTATTCAATATAAAATAAAGTTTATAGATGGGACTAATGTATATGAAATAAATGTTGCTAAGAAAATAGGAAATGAATTTACAGATATTTTAAACTTAAGTCAATTAACAAAACCAAAAACTGGTTCTAAAATAGATCCTGATAAAGCTAGAGAAGTTTTAGATACTAATATATTTGAACTGCTACCAAATCAACCAAATCGTCAAAATCAAATTAACAATTTTTTTAATGAATTTGATAACTTAATAGGTCCAACTCCAGTATTTGTAGATTTAAATGGTGATACAATTCTTGAATCAGCTGAAAATTATGAAGATGATGAACAATCTCGTATTAGTTATGAAAATCAAATAGATGCTTACATAACAAGATTAATTTCCCAATCAGAGGGTGATACTAATAATCAAGGTAAAACTCTTGAAGATATGAGAAATAAACTTAACACTTATCTTTTTGATGTAGATAACAAGGTTCAAGGTATAATTGACCAACGACCTGAGTATGAAAATAAATCAAATGGATTTCTTAAAATAAGAAAACCAAATCAGGCAATTATTATCAGAAGTCAAAGTAATAACATTTTAGAATTTCAAAAACAAAATGAAAACGGAGTGCCAAGTTATTTATCAGATGGGTTTACAATAACAATGTGGGTAAGATTTGTAGATAAACAATCAGAGGGAACTCTTTTTAATTTTGGTAACCCATTGGAAGAAGATGGAGAAGGATTTAGGTTAGATACTAAAGTAAATAATTTTAATGATAAATATTATAGATACATTCGGTTGATTGTCAGAGATGATAATAAATTACGAGATAATCATTTTGGATATAGTGGTATTGATAGAATAAGTGAAAGAAGTACTTCGGCCATACCCCCACAAGGTCATAATGCCTTTCCACAAATACCAACTGATAATTTAAACGAATGGTATTTTATATGTGCTACTTTTAATCCTAGTATTAAAGAAGATGATTCTTTAACCCTAATTGATTTTAAAAACGATAAACAATTTTGGTTAAACCATAGGGGTGTGGGTGGTGTCATAAAACCAGTTACAGAATTTGGTGCTAAATGTAAAGTTGAATTAATAAGTCGTAGTGATTTATTAAAAGCTCGTGGATATAAAATTGGAGATTTAAGTATTGATGTTACCGAAGAAGAAAATAATACATTAGATGCAACAGAGTCTGATTCAGTAGATATCACATCAGATACAAATATAGATGTTCCTGATAATATAATAAACTTTGGTGCAGGTGGTGGTGAATATTAATGTCGGAGTTTATAAAGGCAGATGAATTAGAAATAGAACAATCGGTAGGACCATTTACCGATGGTGATGTTAATTTATCACAAGATTTACAAGTATTTCAACCATATCAAGGTCGTAATTTAATTTATAAAAATCCAAATTTAAATAACGATAGTACTGAAATAATTGAAGAATATGATAAACGAATACCACTTGGAACATATACATTAAACAATCGTGATTATTGGGAAAATAATAATTATAATGAGTCTACATTTAAACCTTACTTAACTGATGATTTAGAAACATTACAATCAACTACTATTACTACACCTGATGGTGAGGTTATTGACGCTACTGGTAATTTTAGTAGTAATGACTTAAATTGGTCAGTTGATGCTTTACCATTTGTAATTAATCCAAATAACAATCAAATAATAGATTTGGATGTGTATTATGATAAAGAACTTAATAAAGAAGAGTATGATTTAGCAATAGAAGGTAAAATAAATTATTATCTTCAGTTAAAAGGAAGTGGTAGACTTGATAGTAAAAACATTGATATATTTTCCAATAGACCAAATAGAATAAAAAATAATAAAAATTTTTTTGATTATTACATAGGTGATGATAAACAAGGGTTTTATTTATTTAAATTAAATTGGGGTGATGGAACTGAAATAGAATATACGGATGAACCAAAACTATTAGAGGCAACAGTTTTATTTGAACACTTTTATAAAAAACCAGGTTTTTATTCTATAACAGGAATTATTTATCAATATACTGGACCTAGTGCTGGTATACGACAATATGAAAAATTTCAAACAAATATATTATTAAACCCATCTAAAAATTATGAATTAAATTTATTTGATTATAATAACTTTGCATCAATTGGTGGTATTAATAAAAATTCAACACTTATTAAATCATTATATAACATAGTTGCTATTAATCCATTACCAGATGATAATGGAATATATAATAATAGTAGAGCAGATGAAGGTGTACTTAAAAAATTAAACGAATTTGATAAGATACAAATATTAAATCTTTTAGGTAAAATTGACTATTCTTTAATTCAACCGTATCATAATTTTTTATCACCATACCAAACACCAAATACAGATGAACCTAATGTAATTTTTGGATGTACTGATGAAACTGCTACAAATTTTAATGGAGATGCAACTTATAATGATGGTAGTTGTGTCTATAAATATGATGTGAGTATACAAATTGATACCGGTAATAGACAACCACCAACAGATTTTGGTGGTATTATAATTGAAGTAATTCACACTAACGAATCAATACGTATTTCTGAAAATGGTGAGTATGCAATATACCAAGGTCAAAACACTTTTAAGTTATTAGAAGGTTTAACAAACTTACTTTCAGAAAGGGATTGGACTTTTCAAGGGTGGTATATTTCTTATCCTAGTTTCGGTGAAGTTTACATGGATAATGCTGAAAGTTATACACACGATGTTGTAAACACGGGATCTGGTTTAGGTAATGACTTTAATATAACTGCTAAATTTTTGTATATAGATGAAACACCACCACCACCACCTACTTTTGATGGTATAGTTTACAATAAGGATACACAAGGTAATTTTCAAATTGCTGGATTTAATCAACTTTGGTTTAGGTTTTCCCCACCAGTAAATGTAGATAATGATTTATTAGGATTTGAAATAGTTAGGTCATATACTAATGTAAGTGGTGAAGTGATAAGTGTAGATTTACCCTTTAGTGACGAAATAGATGATGATAATGGAATCTTAGATGAGGATTTGTTATATAGAGATTATAAATATTCTATTAGGTCGGTTGACATAAATGATAATAAATCAGATTATGTAGAATCAATATCAATCAGACCTACTATAGATGATATAGCACCAGATAATGTAACATTTCCAGAAAATAATTTAAATCAACTGAGTAATGGAGGAATAGAATTTAAATGGAATCCGTTAAATGAATTTTCAATTGGAATAGAAGATGGTTTTGGATACTATGAAATACAAATAGAAAGATATGATAATTCTAATCCAAATAGTGTTCCTACTTTAACCATCATCCCACCAATAATCGATATAGATACTGATATTTTTATTTTAGAAAACACTATTGATAATATTCAATTTTTAACTTTTGAACAACTTAAATTTAAAATACAAGTAGTAGATGCTGGTGGTCAAGTAAGTGGATTTAGTGATGGTAATTTAAATAGCATTCAACCTGAACAACCATCTGGTAATGTAAATGTATCGTTTTTAGGCAACTTACCTTTAGAATCCGATTATGTATTTCAATTAGATGAAAATTTTAATACTACCGTAGATGTTCTTACAAGTGCAAGTGGAAATATTTTAAATTTATATTTAAAAATGTATACTAAAACATTGATTAATCCTATTAATCAAATATATCAAAGGGTATTTAATTTAGAAGAATACTATGAATCAGATAATTATCAAAATTTAAATAGTGGTGCGGCTGAGTGGAACTTTAATATAACAAATGCACTGGCTATACAAAATCAAAAATTTTACATTGGTTTATTTGCTGATACTAATTTAACTTTACTTGATGAAACTGAAGAATTATCTTTTGGAGAAATAGAAGGATGTATGGATATAAACGCTGACACTTATAATCCAAATGCTAGTGTAAACGATAATTCTTGTCAATATAGTTACGAAGTAAAAGTACAAGGAGTTGCTCCTTATGGTAATACACAAGTAAATACTACTTCTGGTAATAATCCAATAATACCATATTCAACATTAATTAATTCTAACATAACAAAAATATTAAATGCTAATGTAATTCAAGATGGGTATGAATTTTCCGGCTGGGAAATAATAAACGATGAAAACTTTCAAGAAGGAACAATAGAATTAAGTGGTGTATCAAATCCACAAACTATACTAACTATATCCCAAACAGCAAATCCTAATAATTATGGTAGAATTATAGTTCAAGCTAATTTTATACAAACAACAGATGGTGATGATACTAGTGGAAACACCGGTGGAAATACTGGCGGTAACACCGGTGGAAATACTGGTAGAAACACTGGTGGTAAAAGACCAGGCGGCAGACGAAGAAGTAATCCAGGTGGTGCTACTACACCATTGGGTGGTAGTGGATACGATAACTAATGACTAACATAATACATAAAGGATTTATAGATGTCAAATCTAAAAATTTATTTAAGGATACCGGTTTAAATAACTTTGACCTAGCCACAACTAAAATATATAATGGTGTAAAGCCAATGTGGCAACAGTTAGGTTTTTCAAATGATGATAGTGATAACCCAAGTAATAAATTTTATTGGAAAAATATAATACCAAACGATTATACCTTTAAAGACCTTACTGGAATTCAAGAGCGAACCGATCAAGATAGTAATGGTTCATATAAAAAAATAGTTGTTAATGAAGACATATCACAAGATTGGAAAGGTGCTGATAATCCATGTTATCCAATATTGCCAAAAATAAATAAAGTAGGTGTATTTAGTGAAGAAGTAAATGTTAATAATTCTTATGGTGTAAGTACAGCTCCAATAACAGAATTAGATGAAGTTGATGATAACTTAATATTTAATATAGATTTCAATCACACAACTACAGATGATTTAAACGATAAAACAAATTTAAGTAAAATTGAATATAATCAAGATTTTGAAATATCACTTGATGATAATTTAAGATTACAAACAAATACTTTTATTTTACCAGATGGTATTGAAAAAAATAATGAAGAGCAGGCATTCTAATGGCTTACGAAAAAAAAGATAATTACCCATCAATAAAAAAACCAGGAGTATATACAGATGGTTCTATAAAAGAACTTGGTTTAGATAATGATGATTTGGAAAATTTGTCATTAGGTAATTGGAACTCCATTATTAAAAGTAATAAATTACTAGTATCTGGCGAAATATTAGATAATCTTACAAGCCAAAAGATAGAAGTTAAAGTTAGAACATCACCACCTAAAGATGGAACTAGAGTGCTTGTTTGGAGATATAAAAGAAGAGAAAGAGAAAATGGCTCATACGCAGAAGTTACACTTACACAAGGACCTATAATTGAATATCTATCAGATAGAGAGTATTGGTCAGATAATTCTAACAAAGATACGGCTGCTGTAAAAAGAAGTAGACTTATGAGAACATATAGAGTTTATAAACAATTTTATGGAGAAGATAATGTATCGATATCAAATTCAAATAAAAGAGTTGCTTTTAACTTTAATGGTTTAGATACAAACAAAGCTTTAACCTTTGAAGACAATACCGGTACTATATCCACCGACAATGGTGAAGATATAATATTAAAATTATCTGAAATTAGTAGAGAAAAATTACAATATCATGTAATAGAAAGAGAGTTAACTCAAGATGAAATTAATAATTGGGGCGGTGGTGCACCTGAAAGTGGAAATGATAGAGACTTTACTCATGAACTTGTAGTATTAGTAGAGTTTGATATTCAAGCTAGAAATTTACTAACCGATAATTTAGAAACTTTTGAAAACACAAAGTTTAGTCTTAATGAATACGGTGATGCAGAACAGTATAGTATTGACACTATGGGATTGAGTGAAGGTCACTCACGCGATGGTTTGTTAAGTGACTTACATGATAAAGGTTGGTGGGAATATGGTAAAAATGCAAACTCTTGGAATAATTATAGACTGGATTACCCTAGAGATTCAGTTGCTTCAATAACATTGAGAGGTTTGGAGTATAATCTTTATACAGGTCCTAGACAAAATGCAAAAGATGATATCCCATTTCGTGCTAGTACAAATAGAAATCAATATAACAATGATTCTTCAATTGGTAGGGAACTTTTACTTGATAGTCCTTACAATGGTGGTTATGGATACTATCGTACAGATGGTGATTATAAGGCAAATATTACAGCAATTGAGTTTGATAATACATATGAAGTTAGACCACTTTTAGGAACTCAGACAGATGTTAGAGCTTTTGAATGGCCTGAAGAATTTAGATTTAGTATTAGTCAGACTCGTGAAATTGGCAATCGTGATGTAGAACCAGAAAGGGGTGCAAGTCCACAGTATACCACACGCGATGCTAGTTGGCAACCATTAAGAGGAAGTGGTGAAAATTATCCAAGACTTGTAGAGGAAGAAACTGTAACTTTATGGGATGAGCATTTTAGTTTTAATATAGCATTTGATAATCCGAATTTTATAAATAATCTTAATTTTCAAAATGTAAATTTTATAGTAAATGTATCTACAGAAAATGGTAATGATTTTATATACTATGATTCTGACAATAATAAAGATAAATACCTTGATACTTCTTATCCTGTAAAAGTCAACTTGAATATTAGTTTGTTAGATTATCCTGATTTTAAAAATTATAATATAGAACCAAGACCTACTAGTCCTCCTGATGGATATGATCCAACCAAAAATAATTTTATGACAGGCACTTTAAGTCCACAAGAACAATGGAGATGGAACGGACAAGCTTTCGCTTGGCAAGCAGTAGAAACTGAAGAAGAAATAAGTATAGATATTATTCGCAGTGTTTTTGAGGCAACAGGTAATAGTCAAGAAGCACTTGTTAAAGAAATTTTTAAATTAGATGAATCTTTTGAAGATGCAGATATTGGTCGTTACAAATATGAAGTTATACAATGGGGGGATGAAACGGTATTATTAACAGATAAAGAAATAGAAGATACATATTTTTTTAATTTTTATAATTTACCCGAACCTCCAAATATCAACGACTTTTTTTATAAAAAATACCAACAATCTCAGAGAGTAAAATCAAGGGAAATAGAATTAAATTCAAATCATATATTCAATACTCCTGGTGTAAAATCTATAAAAATAGTTTTATATAGATATGATTTTAGTGGTTCTCTTATTTTACAAACATATCTAATAACCAAAAATATTGTAGTAAACAATGGAAATTTATTAAGTCAAGATTTTGAGATATTCGGTGGAACTGATTTTAACTTTTTGCCGATAGTAAAAAACCAAGCAATTATTGGTGGGTTTGATGCTGAATCAAAATACAATAATTCAGTTTTTAAAATTGTAAAGGATGATAATTTTATTAAAGACGATTATTTAGAAAAAGAATCATCTAAGGATTATATAAAAAAAATAAATAATAATCTTTTAGGAAAACAACCTGGTCAATTAGATTTAGGACAAGTAAGGGTATTTAAAGAAGCAAGAGATATTTATGATTTTATAGGTGGTGATAAATTAAATTGGATAGTTTCAGGTTCTGATACTTTACCTGTTAATAGTTTAGCAACCGACATATTTATAAGAGATAACAAATGTGTTGTTGATTTAAATCCATCGGATACTGAATATTCAGCAATACAAAATAAAGCTGGTTTAAAAGAAGTAGGAGTTGTAGTTGGAGACTATAAAGTTAACCAACCACAAGGTGGTAGGATACAAAAACAAGGCGTGATGGAAACACCAATTTTAGATACAGATAACGAAAAGCAAGCATTCTAATGGAAATATTACAACCATATAATAATAATACTTTACAATTAATATCGGATGTTGAGGATTATCAATTCCAAGAATCGGATTTAGTAGATGGTGTAATAAAGCTATCTGTTTTTTCTGATGTTGGAAGCTTTCAAGATTTTAAAGACTTGGAGCAAGGTAAAGATTTTTATGTAAAGAATAATTAATTATTTTTAAAACCAAATGAGTATTTAGATGAAGCTGGTTTTAGTGAAGGTAATTATAATTTACAATATGACTTCTTAAAAAGATTAGATACAAATGCTTTTAATATATCCGAAATATCTCCAAGTAGAAAAGAAATAAGATTAAGTATTCCAACCCTTTCTATTAGTACTGCAAGTAGAGATGATACTATTATTCCTTTTATGAATGGTAGTGGGGATTCTTATCAATTTAATTCTAACTTAGAACTTTCACAAGGACGATTAATTCCTATCAATGGATATGCCTTTGATGAAGTTACTAGCAATAAAAGAACTTTAGTTATAAAGTTAAATGAACCATTACCATCTGATGTTGTAACATTATCTACAGATTTTAACATATCAAATAAATTTTTATCTTCACAAACAGAAACTATTTTCTTTATTGATAGAGAAGGTCTTGCTGTAAGTGGACTAGGTTTACCCATAGACGAGGGTTATGAAACTGAAAGTGAACAAATACTTGATAACTATGATACCTATAATACAATAACAGGTTCGGTTGGGTTAAACATTGTAGAAGAAGTAAATAGATTACAAAAAGACCTTAACCTAAATATAGATTATGAAAAGTTTGATGGCCATGTATTTTTTGGTTCGGCTAAATCTAAATTAGAAAACTTTAAAAATAAAGCTGTTAAGTTAGAAGGATTATATTCTCAGATAAGTTCTTCATTATCGATGACGAGTAATGCTCAAGTAATAGAAAAAAGAAAAGATTTATTTAAAGAGATAAAAGATATAGAAAATGAGTTTACCCATTATGAACATTTTATGTATAATGATGGTCAAACTTATTCCACATCATCTGCACCTGGAGTTGGAAACAATTTAGCTGGTCAGAGTTATAGTAATAATACATCACAAAATGATAACTTGACAACTTTACAAAATCACGAAGGGATAGACAAGGTTTATAAAAAATCAAAAGATGGATTCATTCATCTTTTCACCAATGTTTATAATGTGGAAGATGCTCCATTTTACAATTCTAATGACTTCTTTTATCTCTCATTTGTTTTAAAAGGTGGTGGTGATGATGAAGGTAAATTTAGATTAAATATTAGTGGTGGGTTAGCTAATGAAAATTACGATACGAATAGCGTTTCTTTATTAGGTAACTATCCATATAACAATGATAGAAAAATTCCATTTGATGCCTTTAGTGGTTCTGCTATATTAAATTTAGAAACAACAGGATCAGAATACAGAAGATATATATTTAAAGCACAACAAAATTATTTTAGACCATCGGATTCAAATGGAGCAGTAATTAAAGGTGAAGAATTATACGAAGAAGACTCAACTAGTTGGACAATAGCTACTGGTTCTATGATAACAGAATTAACAGCTACTGATGAAAGTGGAATAAAAGATACTACTGGTAAATATTCTAATTATTTTTTTCCATTAAGTTTCGATGTCGATGGGATAGTAAGTGATATCTCAAATGGAGGCGCTTTAATATTACCACAAGGTGATTTATTTCCTGTATTTACAAATGGTCCTGCTGCTAGTAATGACCAAGAAGCATTTTTTACGGATGTGGTTGTAACAAAAAATAATCCAACAAACATACATCCTTTTTCAAAAACATACAGACCACCAAGTGGAAGTTATGCTGGTTCATCCGAGTGGAATACTTGGTATAATACAATGGAAACTATTGCTGAAGATTATGACGCTAAAAATATACATTCCCTTGTAAATAACTTACCTGAAATTTTACAGACTGGTACTCAACATAAAGTTCTTCGTGATTTTGTAAATATGTTATCCGAGCAATTTGATTTATTAAGAAGTTACATTGACAATTATCATAACATATATAAGTTAGGATATAAGAATCCAAATGGTATGCCAGATAATCTTTTACCTATTATCGGAAACTCACTTGGATTTGATTTACAAAGTAATATTTCTGGCAGTTTAACAAATTATTTAGAATCAACCGGTGGTGATGAAGTTGGTGATAAAAACGCTATTGCTTCTCTTTGGACAAAGATATTAAATAACTTAACGTATATTTACAAAACAAAAGGAACTCAAGAGGGTATAAATACAATACTTAACCTTTATGGTTATGATACAGATGCATTTAAGTTAACGGAATACGGTGGTTCTACAGATGAACACAATCCATCTATTGTTACCAATAACGCTAAAAATGATTTAGACAATGGAATAAAAAATGTAAAGGGTAATGTTTCATTTAGAGAAAAGAAAGAACAATTCAAATCATTAAACTTATCATCAGGTTCTGATAGTTTAGCATTAGATTGGTGGGCTAATGATGCAAAACCAAATGGTTTAGAATTTATTTTAAGAACAACTTCAACAAATAATACTCAAACAATTACAAGAGCTAGTGGTTCTAATGACTTGTGGGATTTAAGAGTTGTTCCATCCGGTTCATCAACTACAACTGGTAGTTTAGAGTTTAGATTAAATAATAGTGCTAATGGTGGAAGTATTATTGCCTCAAATGCTATATCAATGTCAACTAGTTACATTAATGATATAAATAATTTTAAATATTTTAATGTGATGTTACAGAGAAATATAGTAACTACTTCTACTGCACTTACTCAATCATATCACATGTTTATTGGTAGGAAGGATAGGGATAAGATTAAAGATATACAACATATCAGTATGTCATCATTTAATACAAACGCCAATCAAAACTTTATAACATCTTCAGCTGCTCAATATTCTGTTGGTAACAATTTATTTTTTGGTGAAACTATAACAGGTTCGATTGGTGAGATAAGAGGTTGGGATGCTTATGTTAGTATGTCTAAATTTAAACAGCATATTCTTAATTATAAAAGTATTGTTGGTGGTAAAATAACTTCTGCTAGAGACAGTTTAACTTATCATTATCCATTAAATGATAAAGAAACTTCTACAACAATAAAAGATATTTCTTCTCCAAATAAAATTAAAAACTTTGATAAGACCGTTTCATCACAACCAAGCTTGGTATTAAAAAGTAGTACATCGGATGTTAAAAACTTTAGTTTTCAAGTTAGAGGAACTGATGCTATTAAAAGTGATAAACAATTTAAAATAGGTTCTGATTTAAAATCAGTAGGTAATCTTAATTCTAAAATATCTACATTAAAACAACCGGTTAAACCTGGAACAAATGAACCTAAAGTACAAGTTGTAAATAAAATAGGAAAAACTTATTCTTATGTAGATGCTATTGACGCCATAGTAATAAATGCCATGTCTGATTTTGAAATAGACGATTACCTAGATGATTACGATAATGATGGTGTTTACGATGACTTACTAACTTTAAGAAAACAATTAATAGAAGAAAGATTAATATCAGTTGATATTGCTAAAAATTTATCTACTACAGAAAAACATGCAGATAATCCTGAATTTATAAAGAATATAGAAAAATTAATACCAGCAAAAACAAAACTTGAGTTTGGTTATGAAGTTAAAAATGATGTTTTATTTAGGTCAAAGGTAAAAAAAGCTAGTTTACAAACTGAACTCAATCCGAACAAAGTAATTGGTTCTACTAACTTAACCGAACCAGTTGTTAGTGTAAACTTTAATGAAAACAAACATGAAAAAAATATCAATGTTTTAACAGATGAAGTTTCTATATCTTCTTTAGTTAATGAAAACTTAAAAGAAAAAACAATTAATGTTTTAACTGATGAGGTTAGTGTAAGTGGTAATGTTAATGACAAAGTTCATTCTAACTCTTCTATACCTTTAAACATAACAGACTTATCA
>Ga0181411_1000646_pt1 | contig 12753 bp, 21 predicted proteins | sample 34SPOviralmetaG_FD_130114 | JGI IMG/M metagenome (GOLD analysis project Ga0181411, IMG submission 130114) | Marine viral communities from the oligotrophic San Pedro Time Series (SPOT) site, San Pedro Channel, CA, USA - 34 SPOT_SRF_2012-07-09 | ecosystem: Environmental > Aquatic > Marine > Strait...
GTCAAAAAGTTTTCATATGTATCTGAAATTAAATCAGCCATTTTTGCTTTATCAAAAGAACTCTCAAATTGATTTATGTCAAAAGTTATATAAGCCGCACCTGTATAACCAGTTGGTAATTGATTACCTGACCAACGCATCCATACAACTTGACCACTTCCGTTTTTTGCAACCCACGTACCATCACCTGTAAAATATGTACCAAAAGGATATACTGCAACATTACTACCATAATCACTATCTGTTACATCTGTATTTGTGGTTGTGATTGTATTTGAATTATTATTGTTTGTACAGTTATAGGCACAACCATCTGTATTACCAGAAAGTCCTACTGTACCACCTAATTTGTTTTCTATAAATGCTTCAATGGTTTGGTTGTTGTTACTGTAAGAAGCATTATTTTCACCAACTAATATTAAAACACCACCTGCATTTACAAAGTTTTGATATCTAGTTTTACCATTACTGCCTATACTATTATTATATTTCATATCCCAAACTACATCATAACTACTAATTAAGTTTTCATCTACTGTGCCTGTTGTAGATAAGGTAACTGTATAACCATCTGCCTCTAATTGTGTTTTAACATTTGTATGTGCGTCTGAATAGTTAGAATGATATATCAATGCTGTCTTACTTGCAAATGCCGATGTGCAAAAAAAGAATACTAATAAAAAACTAATCAATTTGTTGCTCATTTTTTAAATATATTTCCTTTTGTATCTTCAGCTATTACACGAACATCACCGTTGTATTTGAATTTTACATATGGGTCTTGTGAAATTGAAATGTAAGTATCTGCCTGCATAACGATATAATCGTCTTTGTCAACCCAAGTAATAGTCTTAACAGTCCATAATGGTATATAACCACCTGACTCTAAATCTTTTTGTAAACCAGTAAACATAGGGTGTTTAATTCTAGTGGTCTTATATCCTTCTTTTTCTTTAAATAAAATCTTACCTAGGTTTTTTGTTAATTCTGGGTCATGTACGTCCATATAACCCGAACAACCGCCACTGGCTCTAATACCTGTCTTATGTGTAAATAAATCCCCATTGGCTGTTTCTCCAACAACACGAACAAAACTATCTGTTTCCATCCTAATACGAGTAGTTATCTCTGTATTCTGAGTATTGTTGGTTAATTTAAATGTAGCCGCATGTTGTGTAGGATTAGCATCAATGACTAAGTAAATTTTAACAAACCGTTTTGTATTAACAGTAATAGATACAGGTACTTGAGCACCACTTGCAGCTCTTTTAGGACCTGATATGACTAATTCGTTATTGTCAATTGGTAATTCTACTGCTGTTCTAACCCCAAACATTCTTTCTTGTATGTATGGCCAAAAGTCTGGATTAAAGTTTGCAAATGATGGTGTGCAAAAAAGTAATACTAATAATAAACTAATTAATTTGTTGTATCGTAATAGCATTGTCTTGCCCTCCTAATTGAAAATCATATTGTATGAATTCACCTTGCTGTATATTTAATATATATCCGTATTCTTTATCTAATCTTAATTCTATGTATGAACCACTTGCATCTTCTCTTATCCAAACCCATTCAGGATCCTCATCTAATATTATTACACCAGTTTCAGGATTTCTACCTATCAATATACCATCTACTGATTTTTGTTTATCAAACTCTGACCTCATTGCTAATGCTAATTCTTTATTTATTTGTGCAAGAATATCTGCTAAAAAGTTTTGTTCTAAAAAATCTATATCGAGTCCTGTTTTAAATTGACTTTCATCTTCTTCTAGATAATCTATTTCTAAATCTTCAAATTGTAAAAAGTCAATATCTAAAGCGTCTGCAACTTCATTCAATTTTTCTTCTTTTTCCATCTGTTCTATTTCAGCAGGTTTAGAAATAATCAATAAATTATTAATCATCTCTTCATCTAAATCTAATAATACAGGTGTCAATGGTTTACTTGCAAGTGTATCAACAACTGTAGCTTGAAATGCTTGATTAAGTATTACTTGACCTGCATCTGACTCTACACTAATCTCACCTACAAAACAATTACCATTTGTATCACAACTTGGTAATAAAATAATTGTAGATGAACCTACCTCATCAATAGTCATTGTAAAATCTGTACCACGAACACCAATTGTTGCTGTTGGTGTTTCTATCTTAACATTTGTTGCTGAGTTTTTTGCAATCTGACCTGAGGCATATCTTACTGTACCTAGTTTTGCTTTTAATGAAAGTTTACCTGTTTTGGTATTAGGGTCATAGACAAATTCATCTATGACCAATTTACTATGTTGAGTAACATCAACTCTAGTAGCGTCTATAAACTCTATACCAACTTTACCATTACCTGTTTTTACAGTATCATATGAAAATATATCTAATTGTTTCTCAATGACAATATCATTTTCACCATCTTGCCTATCAACTACCCCTTTACCTTCTAATTGAGTAACCTCGCCAATAGCGGCGAGACTACTTTTTGGTAATATCGAAAGGGTTAAGGCTATGCACCCAATTATAAAAACTATAAGTCGCATATAAAATTATTCCTGTATATAATAAAAATAAAATCCAATCCATTGTTAGTCCCTCTGTATTATATCAATATTGTGGTTGTCACCACTTGTTGTTAAAGTAATCATATTGTCATAGATACCTGATTGTGTAATATCCACATCAGCAATTGAACCTGTATGGTTATGTATGTAGGTATGACCTGCACTATCACCATCGCCATCTATGTCAATTAAGAAATTGTTTGTATCACCATTAACACTTAAAGTCATAATGACACTTGTACCATCTATTGTAGCAGCGACTACATTTGAATCACTACCTGACGCACCAGTTATACCGATTGTAGCACCAGTAGCGTCTGCTGTTTCACCGACATCAATATCTAGGTCGTTTGAAGAACCTACCCAAACAATTGAAGCAGTAACCGTAGCACAGGAACTAACTGTTCCTCCACTATCACAATTAAAATCAATGTTGTTACTATTACCAGTTGTACTAAATGTACCTGTGTAAGTTGCACCATTGATATCAAAAGTTAATACGTTTGAATCACCAACTTGGTCAATGTTAAAGTTAGATGTAGCACCTGTTACAGTCGAAGCTGTAGTACTATTACCTATTGTATTATTTTGACCATCTTGTAACACATCAAGAGTTAATGTAGCACCCGATTGCGTTACATAGATATCATTTGCCATTACTGGCACTATAAAACTCATCAAAAACATAACTAATATAGTTATACTTTTCATTTTACTTTTTCCTCTTCTCGTTAATCTACTAGTTTATCTGGCACAGGATAATACTTTGAAGTATTTCCTATCTTTGTAACACCTTGCATTTTCCATAAACCTTTATTCACGCCGTCATATACCATTTGTAGTACTGCGTGTTCTATTGTTGCTCGTATAGCATAATTAACTGGTTCATTTGTAGAATTTCCTGATTCAAATTCTAGTGCCTTTGTTCCCATATCTAGGAATCTAAACACGTCACCACCCAAACTATAACTTGCAATTGTTTTTGAAGCTGAAACAGATAATAATATCTCACCTGTTTGTACAGCAACAACTCGCAAAGAAACTGTTACTTGGTCAGTTCGATATTGTTCTTTAACACCAATACCAAAATATCTTGCACCGATACCACCACTTGCAATATTGCTATCATATCCTACAATACCACCCTCTACGATTAGTCCTGCAAAGGTTAATGGTTTTAATTGATTCTTTGCTTGTGCTTCACCATCATATAATTCTCTTGTTGACCTAATTAATTGTCTTTCTTTAATTAGATTGTTTAAACCTTTTCTTTCGACAACTTTAAACCAATTACCATTACCTACTTCTTTTAAAGCTGCAATAACCCATACATCAGGACCTTGAGTTACAGCTGTTGATAACTGTGAAAAGTTAGGATTAGGTTTTCTTTGTCCTGTTTGGTCTGTAAAATTGTAAACTGCAATTGTTATTTGAGGTTGATTATCTAAATCAGGTATCTCTTTCAATCTCTCAATTGTAGTTGTTCCTTGTATAAAAGGCTCATCGCCATTTTTAGCCATTTGACCAGTTACAGAACAACCTGTAACCAGACATATTAATCCCATCATTTTAATAATTTCGAATAATCCCATTTTAAATCCTAAAACTGAAAGTCGCCTAATGGTACTGACATTGTAGTTATATTACCAGTAGGGTCCGTAATTGTTAATGTAATAATTTCTGTTGAGGCATCTTTTACCCAATAGATTGTAGAACCTTCTACTTCAGCAGTACCACTTGTTGGACAAGTACCTGTACAGGACTCGCCAAACATATTATCTACTAACTGTTTTGATAAGTTAGCATAAATTCTACTTTCTACATTCTTAATAAACTTGTTGATTGTAGTATTATCTGCTTCACGTTTAGCCGCAGCCTCTGCCGACTTCGCATCATCTTTGTTTTGTTTCTTTCTGTTGTGTTGTAGTTGTTCGATTGATAGAACGTGACTAGAATAACCATTCCCGCTGAATGATGGGTTGCTAAACTCATGTACTAGTTCGCTCGCATTGAGAGTGTTAGGACCCACCAATAACACATAAAGAAATGCCACTAACACTACGTTCTCCATTTGTAGTGTTTTCATGCTTATATTTATAATATCAAGTAATTATCTTCGATATTCCATTAAATAATTATTTGACAATCAAAATTGTCAAACTTTTGTCTTTCTTATCTTTTTTACTTTTTTGTTTTTGTCTAACTCTTGTAACTCTAATACTGTATTTAGTTTTGTTCTCAATCTAATGAGGTCATTATCAAGCATTCTTATTCTATCAAGTAGACCAATTAATGCTGTATTTGCCTCGCTTAATTTCTTTTTAAGATTTTCTGTTGTAAATTTATATATGAAATATATAAACCAACCCATAGCAATTGCAGCTAAAGTGGCAAAACCATATTGATTGAGTATTTCTATTATTGACATTTAATCTTTCCTTGCATCTTCTTTGCCTTCAGCTCTAGATATTCTTTCTTCGTCTGGTTTTAATTTTAAGGCATGAGATATAAGTAAGTCTATTTTTATCATCTCATTATTCATAGTCTTAATTCTGTTATCTAGTGACATAATAATACCATGAATACCTTTAACTTGACCTACAACAGATTCTAGTATATACTTCAAAATCATGTATATGAAGATGCCCATAACGCCAGATGCCGCTACTGGTAGACCGAAATTTACTAATAGTTCAAAGAATAAGTTCATGCTACTATTTATCTATTTGAGAAGTCAAAATTCTGACTATTATCAGCATTTTAAGAGTGGAATAATGCTTGACATTGCTACTGATTTCCGTTATTATAATAGTATAAGTAATTTAATAATATATAATGAAAGTGAGTAAACTATGAGTGAAACTATGTATAATAATGATGATATTTACAATTTATTGAATGTTGATATGTTTCTAGATATTGATAAAGTTAAAATCAATACAGTTAAGATTGATGCTCAAATGTCAATTTTAGTAGATACGTTAAAGAAGATGCAAGTTCAACTGAACATTCTTCAGACTGATAATAAGACATTAACAGCAGAAAATACTGCAATTATGAAGAAGTTAGATTCAATTGAACAAGATATTTTGTTGACATAGAGTGGAATAATGCTTGACATGTATGCCAATGTGTCATATAATATACTTATATTAACAAAAACAAAGGTTACATTATGATACAAAACAATGAAAAATTTAACAATCTAGATGACGCAATTGATAATCTAATCAAGAAGGCCAACGAAGACTACTGTGATAGGTCTTATAAGTCAGAAGATGCAGTTCCAGAACATGTGTTGAAAATGCAAGACGAGTTCACTAATGGTTGGACTGTCGAAAAAGGTAGAGCATATATCTCGATATACAAAACCCTAGGTGTTCAAAAATCTATATGGGGTGGTATTGTCGCTACTGATAATCATAAGAAGTTCAAAAAAGGTGATGTTCTTATGGCAAACGGATTCAAATCTTTCGCCCAAAATGCGGCCAGAGGAAACGTACTTGAAGGTGGTTTCGGGATACAATGGACTGGTGCTAATTATCTGTAAAAAAAAGGGGCGCCGAAACGCCCCAATCAATTTGAATGAAACAGGTGGAGAGATTAATCTTCTTCTGCTAATTTTGAAAAGTAATCAAGTGTTTCATCACCATCATCCTCTTCAGTAACATCTGTAACCGAAGTAGAAGCATCTACTGTTTCATTTACAACTGGTGAACTAACTGTTGGTGTTGTAGGTGGGTCCATAACATCTTCAGCAGTACCAGTATTTCTAACGCCACTTAAAACTTTATCAAGTTTTGCTTTTAGCTCATCATATGACTTAAAGTTCTCAGGTGCCAGAAATGGTTTTAGTGGATATTGTTTATTCCACAATTCTTCTATAGCCTCATCATTCTCTTTAATAGTAGATGGACTATCAAACTCTGATTTATCATAATTCCAGTAACCATCAACTTTTCTGATTTTCAGTTTAAAGTTTGCACCTTCCCAGAAATCAAATGGGTTGATAGGTTTTTCATCTTCAAATTCAGGTTTCATCGCTTCAGTAATCTTATCAAAAATCTTCTTACCGAATTTAAATAGTTTTATTTGACCTTCATTTTCAGGATGCTTAGAATCACTAACAATTAAAACATTCGCAATATAAGATAACTTACGTTTTCTTTTTCTTGCAATTTCCTTGTCTGCCTCAACACCAGAATTCCATAGTAAACTATTTGATTCACTAACTGGATCCTTTTTGTTAAGTGTTGTTAAACTGTTTTCAATAAACCAGCCACCAGGACCTTGAAACGCATGAGACCATAATCTTGCCCATGGTAAATCTTCGTCTTTAACTGCTGGTAAAAATCTTAATACAGCATAACCATTACCAGATTTATCTAGTTCTGGTTTCCAGAATCTATCATCTTGATATGAGTTTGATTGTTGTTTTTGAGGTTCAGCAACTTTGTTAAGTTCGCCTATGAGGGTGTCTAGATTAGACTTTGACCTTTTTAGGGCCGCAATACTTGTATTCATATTATCTCCTATGTATGTATGATTGTATTTGTATGTGTCTGTATAAGTCGACATTACTATTTATATGAAATTTTACTTGCATATGACATTATTATAACAGAAAATCTGACACCTGTCAAGCATCTTTAGCCAACTTTATTCATCTAATTTATCTAATTCTTCTTGTGTAATTACTGGATATCTTTTGCCTTCTGGTGTAATATGAAAGCGTTTAGCTTCTATAAATCGTCTATCGTCTATCTCAACTGTTTCTTTGTATACATTATCTAACTCTTGTTCGCCTTGCCACATTAGTTTATAACCAAGTTCTTTTGTATCTTCACAAAACTCTAACAGTTTACAAAACTCATTTTTAAAATCTGTATCTGCGTGACTTCTTTCATGTTCTTCAAAAGATGTCCAGTATGTAATAATTGCAATGTGATTACCTTCGGCCCCATAATCACCAACTGAACCTTCTGCACTCACAAAACCAGCATACTCAAAAACTTGACCAGCAAGAAACCCTTTGTATTTGTTTTTTACTATGTTACACATTGTACCTAGATGTTCTTCAACGTCTGTTAGTGTAACACCTTCTTTTAACTTTGCTACGTTGTATAACATAACACTATTAAAAGGTACTTTTATATCTCCGAACACATAACCTCCTATTTTGTTTTTACCATTGCTTTAGGTAATAAATCACAATTATATGATAACGTTCTTCTCACTTGGTCTGTACCACTAAATGGATAAACAAGATGCACTAGTGTATATGGAAATATAAAAAAATCACCAACTTTAGGATTTACTCTAAGTTGTGATATCGCCAGTGAATGTTGAGCACCACCTATAAAATCTAAATGTCCATTTGATGGACTTCCAGGATTAACTATTTCTTCACCATATGTATCAGGTGTTTTTAAAAATAATACAGACGAAAGACCTACATCTGAATTTTGACCAGTATGAAAATGAGCAGGATTATATTCACCTGCATACATATCATTTATCCAAACATTGTCTAAAACTGTTTGATGTGTTTTTTTTATTACTAAACCTGACCTGTTTAGATATTCTTGAAAGCACATTTGAAAAGTGCCTTTTAATTTATCAGTCATTAAATGATTAACTAAGTTTTCTTCTTTAATTTTACCTGCAAGTTTTTCAGTCCAGTCTAGTGTATTCTTTTTATTCTCGTCATAGATATTATTAATCTCGTCAATAAATGCTTTAGGCATTGTCATTTTGACAACTATTTCTCCTAATGTATTTACTTGTACTCTTACTTGTTTATCATCTATCATTTGTTTATCCTTCTCAATTTATCTACTATGGTTGCTTTAGTTTCTGCAACACCAAGATGATGAAACCAACCTGTAATAATATATTTTTCATGTTGAGAAATAACACCTCTATGAGTATGTGTGAAATCTGTAGGCCATAATAAAGTTAAGCCTTTTTGTGCTTTTATTTTCAAGTCTGGATAATATGCAAATTCTGTTCCTCCGCCATCAGGTACATCATTTAAATATGTCATGAAAACTAAAGCTCTTTGATTTAATTGATACTCAGGTCTTTCATTATGCCAACTTCTATATCCCTGCCCAGGGCCGTAGTGTTGTATATTGAAACCTTCTTGAATACATAACTCAGGATTAAAGTGTTCATACTTTTCATGATATGCCTTTAACCCACTTACAAGATAACCTGTGTAATCTTTAATATATTTATTGTTAGATACAAACTGAACATTGACATCGGTTGACGTTTTAGTTGTTGCATCATGAGTGACCTGTTCACTTTTATATTTGTATTCGCTATTGTTTTTATGATAGTCAATAAGACCATCTAGTAACTCTTCATTTTTTATTTCAAATGCTAATATAAAGTTTTCTTTACTCATGTTCTTTAATTTTATTTCTCAATGATATTTTATACTTTGTAATATTGTATGATAAAAAAGGTTTGTATCTTTTCATTCTATCAAACAGTTTAGGCCATAATACTTGTTCTGTAATATCTTTGTTTAGTCTTTTTGTAAATCTTAATATATCATCAAGTATTATTAATGTTTCAAAGTTTATCTTTTTTGATAAAAACATTTTTACAATAATTGGGTGTTGACCATCTGGTGATAAAAACAAATCATTAAACTTTATATCTTTTGTTGTCATTCTCTCTATAATATAATCAATGTCTTGTTCATAATAATAATGTAGTGCTTCTATTTTTTTCGACCATTGTTTGTATACTTCATCACCAGATTTGCCAATGATGTCACCAACCCATATGTTAGTATTAGAGACAAAATTACTAAGGAAGTAATCAACAATAGACTTATCATTATAAGATTTAGAAAGCTTATGAAAGAAATACCTATCCCTTCTTTTAGTAAATGTTTCCAATCTTGCAGTCGTTCTGCCGTTGTGTTTATGAAAGTCGTAAGATTGTTTTTTACTCGTGAAGTGGAGTTTGATTGCCAGATAGACTTTATAAACTTCGAAACCATTCACTATCTCCTCGCTCTATATAATTTGTATCTTAGTTTTGCTTTTTGTACCATGTGTTCTATAACGCCAAAATGCCAAGCAAACATTATGTCTATGATAAGCATACCTAATATTATTCCTATAAAAAACTCAAGCATATGGTATCCTTATATTGGTAATTGTGCTTCTTTTTCTTTAAGCATATTCATTTGTTGTGCTTCATACTTTATCTTTTCTTTGAGACTCTTGTTAATCATTGACTTTATTCCTGAAGGGTCTATATGATGTTCTGCACAATACATAACGACAGCATCCATATAACTAACTCTTTTCTTTTTTACCATATCTTCAATAAGTAAAGCAAATTTGTTTGGTGTGATTGTACTCATGTGTAAACATCCTATAATTTAATTTCATCATTATATCAGGTAGTTGACTTGATGTCAAGCTAATCTTGTGTAATATCAGATTGTACGAAATCAGATTTGAAATTAATTTCAAAGCCATCTTTACTAAAAAACTTCCAGTTCATACCATAACCTAATACACAAGTTATACTTTCGTAATTTATTCCACCATCTGGTATTGTTATAAAAAAGGTACCAGTATTATTATCTGAATTGTGACCAAAAGATAAAAAACCTCGAACTTCACTTTGTGGTGAACCATTTGTTTTTATTTCGCCTACTAATATTTGTTTTTCTCCTAGCATTGTAGAAGTATCAAATGCATAACCAGTATCACCACAAAAAACAGGTATCATTTCTCTTACCATTTGAGTGTTATATCTTGGTGTAGGTTCTGATTCACCTATTTCAGGATTGTTTGTAAGTTGACCGACAGGACCAAAAGAATGATGAGCCTGCCCATTTGTAATCATAAACAAAGATAATAATATTACAGATATAAAACCTATTAATATCCAAAAGTATATATTAGTAAAGTAGATACTTAATATAAACATCCATCTTTTAAGAATTTGCTTCATTAAATTCCTTTATTGCTGTTTTTAATAAAGGTAAGTAATCTTGTTTTGATTTTGTAAATGTTTGTATACCGCCATTTTCAGTAACTACAAGAATTACAACTTTATCTATTGGTTGATTAAATCTTTCTTCGTACATTTCACAATAAGCAGAACCTTGAATAAAATAGTTTTCTATCCATTCTTCTTTCTTTTCTTTAGTAGAAGTTTTAAAATCTATTACAGATAGTTCACCTTTGTAATCAGCAATACAATCAACACGACCTGCAACGCCGTAGGAGTCGCTGTATAGACCACCCTCTTGTAATCTGATATTACTTATGTTATCTAACTCAGGTTTGAGTATAGTGAATAGTGCTGTTGGTAAAACATCTTGATTAGATAGTTCGTCATTATTTAAATAGTCTTCGACTAATTGGTGTACAGCAGTACCTCTTTTAGCAGCTGTTCTCATTATCTGATTTGCAACATCATTACCAACTGACTCACGCCATCTGACTAGACCTTCATTGTTTCTACCCGATAGAACAGTTGTAATCGAAGGATACTTTTTACCCTCTGGAGTAACATAGTATCTTTTTCTATTGATTGTTTCAGTATGTATTTCTGGTAATTGAGTTTTGAGCGGGATATGAGTAAACGTTTTCATATCATATTTTTCGTTTAGAAAGGCGTTCATTTTATTCATTATAACTCCAAATAATTTAATAGTATTAATATCACTAACAGTATTGCGATATAATCAATCATACGAATATTATAACAGGTTTATTAGATAATGTCAAGCGCTAATTTTGTAGTTTCGTCAACTCGTCTAGTCCAACCTCTACCGAAAGTATCGAAAGTTTTCAATTCAGTATAATATCTTTGTCTCATTTCTTGATACTTGTTTACGGCTTCGTGTTCGCCATTTTCTCTGATATATTCTTCTACTTTTGCCAAAGTATTAGGACCAATGCCACCATCAACTTTAGTGCCAATCATTGATTGTAAAAACTTAGCTGCACGAGCAGGTCCTGCATTTACACCAAAATCAAAAACACAAAGGTCTAGACCGCCAGGTAAATCGTCACCTTTTATTCTATCCCAATAACCTTTCTTGTATATTGGTGCAACATCTTCGACTACTAAATCTTTCATATCTTTAGTACCACCATGTTCTTGATACACTCTTTTTGTAACACCTAGGTTTGTTTCGCCACCTGGGTCTTTAGGGTGATTTACATAACCACCTTCATGGTGTAAGATTGTTTCTAAACACTTATCATAATTACTCTTCATTATTTTCCCCTTGTTATTGCTATAATCTTTTTAACTTGAGCTTCAATTACTTGACCTCTGTTAGGCCAATGTATATATGCTTCTGGTGATTTTGCCAATTTAACTAGTAGAGGTATGATAAGTTTTTCTAATTGAGCAAACTTTTCTTTTTGTTCCTTACCTAAATTATCTTTTCTCAAATCATATTCATCATCCATTTGCTTTTTAGCAATGTCTAAGTCAACTTGATTCTTGTCGCTTACTGCTGTTTTAGTAGCACTAATTAGAGATATAACTCTATCTAGTTTAGTATCTAATTTACCTACTATATCGCTAGAGACCGCCTTAGCAGTACTATCTGCTGTTTGTTTTACTACTGTTTCTGTTTGTTTAGATTGTTCTTCTGATGGTTTTTCTTTGACTGAAGTAAAACCCCAATCGCCGTCACCTTCAAATCCTTCTAAAAAGTCAAAGTTTGCCATATGTATTTCCTTTAATTGTAATGCGTAGCTACACACACGTCCGATACATTATCGGAGTGACCACTAAACTTCGTATCCATTGCTGGGGTGTTGTAGTTTCTCGATAGTATCATTTATATTTATCGTACCTAATCTTTAGACTTTCGGTTTCTATGTTTTTCTAACACATTTTTAGTCTGAGTTTCTTTTACACTTCTTTTACCATATCGTTCAGCAAGTGGACTACTAGGGTGTGCTTCTGAAATTCTGGCCATATTCTCTTTCCAACCATTATCAGTATGACTATCAACACTACCGACACTCGATACAATGTTCATCTGAGTCGGTGTCATTAGTTTTATATTCTTATCATCTTTGAGTTTTTCCATATCTGAGATAGACATAAAGTCCTCGTAGATTTTACCTGTTTTTAAGTTTTTTAGTCTATATGTTGGCATTTGTATGTATTTCTCCTAATTTGCCGTCTCATA
>Ga0181411_1000660_pt1 | contig 12659 bp, 8 predicted proteins | sample 34SPOviralmetaG_FD_130114 | JGI IMG/M metagenome (GOLD analysis project Ga0181411, IMG submission 130114) | Marine viral communities from the oligotrophic San Pedro Time Series (SPOT) site, San Pedro Channel, CA, USA - 34 SPOT_SRF_2012-07-09 | ecosystem: Environmental > Aquatic > Marine > Strait...
AGGAGATGATCCACTTTTGGAATGTTTTCTTAATGACGCTGCTTGCTTTGGATTAAATATGTATTCTCCTCCAGTCATCTCTCCAACCTTAGACCCATTGTCAGAAACGATGTGTAATGGATTGGTTTTATGAGAAAACTTACCAGGAGTTTTCTTAGCCTTACCCCCTTTATTTCTAAAATAAGTACGACTGCTTCTTAGGTCTTCTTCAAATAAAGCATTTCTAGCGTCTTCATCTGATCGCTTTTGAGCACGAGTTAAAGGTCTTATTGTTCCTCTTCCTGATTGAATAAGATTAGAGGCCGGTGTTCTGGAAGAAAGATTTGCCGCCCCTCTATTTGGAAGATAATCGATAGTTTCTTGAAACTCTGTTTCCCTTTCTAATGGAACATTTGACCTAGGAAATCCTCCAGGGCCCATTGGTCGCATAGCAGGATCATCCATTGGTAAATCTTCAGTAAATATATTTTCTTCTTCGAAAGAAAAATCTTGAGGATTTGGTTGTCTTTTAATATTTCTTCCAGCAGGTGCACCTGAAAAAGGATCAGACGGATCTAAAGGGAAACTTGCACCAGGCGGTACTAAACTAGGCTCTCTCCTAGGCATAACCCCCGTGCCTGATGGTTGTTGAGCAACTTGACCCACTGGAAGTTGTTCTTGAATTGTTTCTGAGAGAGAAACTTGATCTGGTCCAAGTGTAAAATCTTTTGCTTGGGCATTAGGTATTCCACTTTTTTCAATTTGTTTTTTAAGCCTTGCTGATTGACGCGCTGCCTTTTTGTCTTGACGGTTGGCTTGACGTCCGGCTTTTGCTTCTTGGCGTTCTGCCTTAGTTCCATAGTCTAATTGTGCTAATCCAGAACCTAAAGCAATTGCAGCATTACCTATGTTCTGAACACCTGCTTGTCTTGCTTGCTGAAGAGCCGCTCTATCTGCTTGGAATTGTCTAGACTGCATAAGGCGATCACGCTCTGCGCCTTGGTTGGCGCGAGCAAGAGCATTCATTTCTTGTTGTCTTTGTCTAAACAATACGTCAGTTTTAGCCTGATCTGCTGCTCTTTGTACACCCGATAAAGCACCAGCCGCTCTTGAACCTGCTGTTTGTAAAGCATTTACAGACGTTCCTAGTGATCTATTTATTTGCTCTACGGCTTGATTTGCAACTGTTTGATCTTCTGCTGCATTAAGCATTCTAAGTCTGCTAGCCGGTGTTGTATCCAATGGATCGTTCATCATTGCCAAACCTTGTTGGGCTCGCCTTTGTTGATCTAAGCCGTAAAGTGCTTGTCCTCCTGCTAAAGTTCCTTGAATTATTGCTGCGGTTACTGGATCCATGTTACAAATTTAATCATTTATTGTCCTAATTGGTTGGCCAAAGGCGATTTACTATAAACTGCGTTAATTGCATACAGTTCTACTACGCTAGTGCTTGAGTTTGCTAGCCTTATTTTCATATAATAATCTCTAATTACATCCCCCTCTATGGCTGAGTTTGCTAATGTAACTATTATATCATCAGCCGATACTGTTGCGCTAGCGTTCAGTGTTAAAGTCTTGTCTGTAGCAATTGCCGTGGCAAAAGTATTCAACGGTGAAAGATTAGAACCATTAACCTTGTATAAAGCAGTAGTGGTTCCAACAGGGAACGGATTATTGTTTATGTGATTTTTAAATGTTAAAGTACTTCCTGTAGATGAACTCGCTATTGTTCCAATAGAAAACACTTGAGACGTTCCGTCTACCGAACTAAGATCTCCAGTTGCTACAACACTAGAATTTCTAGGTACTGGCGCATAATAAAAACCTTCTTTCTTTTCCCAAACCTCTGTAGATGCTACTCCTGTAGTTGGTATTGTCGCGTTCTGAGTAGAGTTAGACAATGTACAAGACCACCTATCGTTTCCTTCGAGGCTTAGAGCCTCGTATGCTTTAACCATTGATGGATTAAAATTCGACACCGCTTCAATAATAGCATCTCCTCTTGCTCCTCCTGAATATGTTGGAGGCGTTCCTGTAAATTTACCATAATAAGTACACCTTGGCACGGCTGTCGTTCCAAAGAACTCAGCGTGCTCATATATTCTACCTGATTTAAATGTATATAGTTGATCACTCAACGACTGAAGTCTTTCAGGCCTATATGTATACTTGTTATTCCATCGTGGTTGATAACAATCATAACCTATTGTAAAGTCACCTAGCGTTTCTACCTCTGCGCCTAATGTTGTTGTAGATGAATAGGTGCTATTGTCTAAAGTTATTTCTTCAGTCAACTGATTATAAGTTCCATAAGAAAAAGCAGCCTGAGCGCTGGTGGTCATTACTATTGGTATTGCTGTATTTAAAGCAATTGTAGTATCTGTTGAAGCCGTCCTTATCTGAGTTGGTGCAAATTCAGTTGCTAAAAATATAGACTGTAAAGAAGTCAATGTATCTATAATTAACAAGCCTGCACCAGAGTCTTGAAATTTATCCTGGTCTTTTTGATACTCTCGCGGATCAGAATCCCATGAGTAAGTAGATGTGTCAGAAAATATAGAATCAGTGATAATCTTTCCTCCTGTTACCCTACCCGCTCCTGTTCCTGTGACTGGAGTGCCTGTAACATTGTCACTAATAGTTATAACTACTGTATTTACAGAATCCGCACTTATTATAAACTCTCTGTTGTCATAGTCTACACCGGCAATGATCTGCCTATTAGTGGCAGATTCCTCCAGGGAGAAAAAGTTATTTTTAAAGAAAGAATCAACATTTAAATCACTCAATACGCTAATGCCAGATTTTTGTGAAATCATTAATACTTTTCCGGACTTTACATCAGCAAAAAATACTTGATCTCTCCAAACAGAAACGGACTCCGGGTTATTGTTACATCCATAATTTCCTGGATAGTATTGAATAGGACCTACTACATTTTTAGATGCTGTAATTGCGGAATTACCGTCACCAAATTCTACAATATTTCTAGATACTGGAATAACACCTGCTCTTCTTTCCTGTATTATATACATTATCTCGTCATAAGAAATAAGGCTCTTTATAGAGCCATACTCATAGTTATAATCAAAGAAGTTTTGTAAAGAAAGGTTAAATGACGAAAGCCCTAACACTCTTGTGTCAACAATAAAAGGATCGCTATATGTTACCGATCCTCGTCTTTTGATAGTACGGGCTTCTGGCTGATAAGCAAATGGGCGACCCTTAGAAGTAAAGTTAGAAACAAAAAAGTCACTAACGCTAGGGTCTTCAATGAAGTCTACAATAGAGTTTTGAGTGTATGCGGATACCGCATTACTAGCCACATCACTATTTTGTGCGGCAGGCGCAACATAAAGAGTTCTAAGTCTATAGTAAGAATCGCCTTGATCTAACTGTATTACGGCTTCTGGATTACTAACAGTAAACCCTTGAGTATTTGCGTCTGCGACTATATTGGTGTTAGCCGTAACAAAGAACTGATAAGTGTATGCTGAATAAGCGTCTAAAGTAGATCTTGTTACGTTTCCTACTGATAATGTTTTTGCGTTATCAGAAGTAAGTTTTAATTCATCACCCTTGAAAATTTTAGTGTTTGTATGATAAAGTAAACCCCCTGCTCCATCAGAAGAAACTAAAACGGCGGGAGTTGTAGATGTGCGAGCCGTACCATAAGTACCAGCACTTATTGGCAATACCCTACCTAGTTCAAAATACACATCAGTTTCAAATGCATTGTTTTCTCTAAATATTTCGACTATACAGTTATCGTCCCAGAAAGAGTTTTCTTCAAGAATATCTTCAGGCCTAAAACCTACTGCACTTTCATTAGGCTCTATAGACAAAAAGTCTCCTGTTGTATTATTTAAAGCAAAAGAACTACTTCTGTCAAGTATAGGATTTTTATTAACATCAGAATCAAAAGATTCTATTCCTGTAACATTAAACTCGAAAGTTGCCTTTAAGTCATTAGAATAACGAACTATTCTTAAACGATCCCCTTGTGAATATTTGTATTCGGTAAGTGCTCCATAAGCCTCTCTGTAAGAATTAGACTTTCCCTGAAGAGTTCTTAGTGATAAAAATATTTGAGAATTTGCTCCAAAGCCACCCTGAAGCCCGTCATAGTTGGTAGCCAAATAGGCACCTCCTATTCCATACTGAACTTTATTTATGATAGATCCTTGACCCACATATACAGGAGCATAATAAGATGCCCAGTCTGGAGCAGTTGCATTAATCCTCATGACTACATCTGCAAAGCCATCAAGGCTATTTTCTGTAGATCTATTATTAGTATGATCTATTTCTACAGTCGGTAATTTTTGTACCCCTCCTGGACGTCCTCTGTCATCATAAAGAACTATTCCGAGTTGATGTTTAGATCCTGATTTAAAACATTTATTGCCGTTAGCATCTGTGTTTCCAATTAAAAAGTTGGATCCTGCCGTTATTGTAGCGCCAGTACAATTTACAACACCTTCTCGACTAGGCCCCTGATCATCAAGATTAGGAAACTCACCAGCCCCGTTTGGAACGGTTTGATAATTAGGACTTGAAGAAATATTGTTTCCTTCTATACCTACTATTCTATTGCTTACGTTGTCAGAATTAGTGCCTTCAATAAAATCAAACCTAGAGACGTCAGCATCAGGACCAATAACCTCACAAGGCTTAGTTCCCTGAACCATTTTGTCTACTTGAAGTGTTAATTTCTCAATCTTAATTTGCATTTGCCTCAAGGTTCCATCAGTTGAAGAACCTGTTTGTTTTATTCTTGCAAATCCTTGCCCCCTAAAGGCTATTTTTTCTGTAGAAGTGCTATTTCCACTTGTCGTGACAGTGCTAAATCCATTTTCTCCATCTTGCGGTTGAACAAAAAATGGATAGTTTTTAGTAATCTGCTGAATAACGGTACTTATTGCATCATTACGAGTTATTGGATTTCCATTTGCAGGAAGAGCAATATCTATAACCTCTTCTACTTGAACACCACTAGAAATAATTTTAATTCCTTTTCTAACGCGAGCCAAGGGTATAAATTCTCTATTAGCATCATTTGTTCCCTTTCGCGAAGTGAACTCAATAGTAGGAGGTCCATTTAAATAACCCTCTGAAAAAGCACCAACAACAGGATTCGCAGCACTTGTATTTGTCCACCTTAATCCACTTATTCGATCAATATTCAAAGCATTTGAATTAACCCATCTATAATTATCTACACTGCCTAATTCATTTGTAAGACGCATTTTCCCCCAATCGTAAACAAAATTTACTAATACCTTAGAGTCTTCAGTAATGCTTGAAGGAAGGCTTGAAAAATCCAATTGAAATCTTTTGCTTTGAGTAACAGGTTGATTGCTAAAGCCCGTAAGTTGAGTTATGGCTACATTAAATACTGGAGACTTTACGTTATAGTTAGGAAGAACTTTAGATTGATCAAGATTGACATTGGGATAACCATCGGTATATCCCCCATAAAATAAACGGCCATTTGCGATGGCCTGACTATCTGCTAATTGAGGAACATTATCATAAACCTTGTCTTGAACGTCTGTAGATAAAGGAATAAACGCTTGATCATCGGAGAAAGAAACACTCTGAGTTCCTGCTTGACCATTAAAGTTATTATCTATCTCGTCAATAAGATAAAAAGTAGAAGTGGTTAAATCACCCTTACGAGCATAAACTTTAATTCTTACTACGTCCCCTTGAGAACTTTCAAGTTCTAGATTTATCTGATTAAAAAAATTACGTTGACCATTAGTAATGAAGCCGTCCTTTAACTGAGATATGGAAACCCCTAATTGTGTATAAGGGCTTAATGCTGATTCTTCTCCATCTCTGTAAACATACTGATAAGCAAACTGAAAATTCTTTTCAAATATATCTGTTTGACCTACATCTGGATTGTTTACAAAAGTTATAACTGGGGGAGTGAGTGGTGGTGCTTTTGCAGCGGTAACATAAAGTGATCTAACATCTACGGTTCCTGTTCTAAAAGCAGTAGGATATCCACCGGTTCCACTAAATGATTGTTCCGCTACAGTTGCATTTATTTTCTTTGGAGAGTTTACTCCATCCGTAAAGTATAAAAGAACATCGTCATTATTGTTCTCAATAACATTTGCAGTAACTCTAGTTCCTGCATTAAAAAGTAATAAATCGTCTTGATAGACGATATAGGCTTTCTTAGTAGTATTGTCATACCGAAGAATAGTATGATCCGTGTTGGAATTGTATACAAACCAGTAAATATATCCTAGTCTTTCAGAAGCGCATGTTCCTACACAAATGTTTGTCCCAGCGGGCATAGATCCATTTTGAATGTTTGCGTCTTCGCTCCGAGAAAAATTACCTAATGAATTTCGTAAGACTAAAGCATTACCTGCGGCATCAACAGAAGTACGCACGTTTTGTGCGTCGCTCATTTCTACTCTACTAATGAGACGTTCATCATCATCTAGGTTGAGGAACTGTGGCTGAAGTTTATCAATGGGCATCCTTTAGGCTTTGGGACTTAGTTTGAAGTTTTGACGAATCACCTGCATGGCTTGATTCTTAGACCAAGACTTCATTCTGGAATTTGCTAACCTTCTCTCGTTGTAATACTCTGATCTAGCACGAGCCTTTTCATTAGCAGGCACACTAGTTTTTCTTTGTATAATATTATAATACATATACGCCTTAACGGCTTGTTCCGCAAAAACAGGAACTAAAGGACAATCTGACTTTGCCTCATCCGCTATATACTCTATAACTACATTATCGGTGTTATTATCCTGAGCAATTTCTATTCTGTTTTCTACCAGGTTCATTCTATATTGACCTGCTCCTTGTCCACCACCTAAACCGTAAAGCCTACCTAGTGAAGACGAATACAAGTAGTTATTAAATACATAAGAGTCAAGATCTGCTAGGAATTGACGATTTTGATTGTTTGGTTGTATTCCAAGATTCATATTGTCATTAACTGCCCATACATAAACTAAGCCGTCAGGGCCTATTGTGCCGATTTTTGTTAACTCTACAAAATCAGTAGGCAATTCTGCCGTTCCTAATGATTGATCAACAGTTAATTTTACACTTTTAATTCTTTGGGCTACATCAAAACCTATTTCCCTTGCACCCAATAAAGCATATTGACGCATCATAACATCTGAAACATTAGAGCCGTAGTCATCTGGATCTATTCCTAATGAGTAGTTGATTACTATTTGATCTACTGTTACGAAATTTGCTGCCATTACTTAACTGATTCTTGGGTTATCTGACTTTCGCTGTATTGAACCACCTGAGTGTCTCTTAGGTTTACACCCGCTAATGATCCTATCTCCATTACTATTTCTGGAAACAGTATTTCAGGTAATTCAAAATCAATACTTGTGGCTGAGTTGTATATCTCAACTCCAGATACTGCTGTTGTGTATCCGAAGGTTGGTTGAGAAACACTTCTTGCTTGGGTGTCAGGTACCAAGCCTTGAGGTAGTTTGTAGTATCTCAGATCAACAGTAGATATAGATGTATTAACATTTGGAAAAACCTCTATCTGATTTGCTATTAACGCTACAGGATTTTGATCAGTAGGCTTAGATATGTCGCTTAGGTTTACTAAATCAATGTCAGCGTCATTATAAACTATCTGTACTTTAGCCTTATTGGAAACACCTAATATTAAATTTCCTGTAGTAAACATGGAAATCACTCTTCCTAAATCAGAGGGCTTGTCTACCACTCCACTACTTAAAGTCAGTGTGGCTTTTTTAGTAAGGATTGATAAATCCTCTAAGACCTGAACAAATTTATTCTGATCCCTTGGTGAATCTATCTGTTGCCTACGCATACGCACTGCGGTACGTTGCTGATCAAACAAATCATTAAACACATTCATCTGAGCGACGCCAGCGAACTGGTTAAAAATAGAGGGAGTAATGAATCCTCTCTGGTCTTTATTGACCAAATCCTTTAACGCATTATAAACCCTTTGTACACTTGCCATATTTGCAATCTTTGATATACAAATATACATAAAAGAGAAAGGGGCCTCCTCCGTGAGAAAGCCCCTTCTATATAGACAAATAAGTAATCTCTAACCAAAACTTGCTAGGGGGCGACTAGACAGGTGCCCTAGCGACTTTGTCTTTTACAAATATATGCTTATTTATTTAGTCTCGCAACTACCTCTTCATAAACTGGAGCACCTTTATCAGTCAGACAGAATCGAACCATTATGTCGACAGCGTCTTGTCCAGCAGGCACAGAAACAATGATATTGTTTGTATCAAACCAGCGTACTGAATCTGTACTGCATAATAATATTTGAAGGTTTCTAGCCTGTAAAATTGCAGACCTTACTTTGACTTCAGGAGCATCAAACATCTGAATAAATCTTCTAGGATCTGCTTTGGCCGAACTTAGAAGTTCTCTCTTAATTTCAATATTGCTTGAATCTATGTTGATACCTAATGATAAAGCAACAGGAAGTAAGTCTTGCATGTCTTTATCTCTAACCATTGCAATAGCATCTAACTGTACAAACTCCTGCTCGACAGTGCTTTCCGCGCTCTTGCTATTATCTACGGCTTTAAACTTAGATCCTCCATTAGCCGCATTGCCAGGGTGTGAATCTAAGAACGCACGCAAATTAGGTTTCTCTTGGGGAACTACTAGAACCTTATTGACAAAAAGAACATGAGATCTTACTGACTGTGGGCTTTGCTCGTCCACATATATGCTTGGCTCCCCTGGACAATAACGAATTGATCGAACCCTATTGCTTCCTTTGTCGAAAAACTCCGCCTCTGACCGCAGACTAAAAAGGACTCCTCCTTTGTTATTTAGGGTTTCGTATACCTGAGTTAATGTTTCTTGATTGTTTTGTTTGATTTTAAAGCCGTCGCGCTTGATAGGACTGGCTTTCTTTTTTTGAGCAGTTTTTGCTTCCATGATATTTTATTTGAATGAAATTATAATTTATAAAAAGGGAGTGGGGAGGGTTGCCCCTCCCGTTCCCAAACCTCTAATTAAAGAGTAATTAATACATGCTGATTAGCAGCGCGAGTAACTAAAGTAGACTCAGAACGATAGTTGAATTGAAGGTCGTCAGTATTTGTGTTATTGACACCTAAAATAGAACCAGTCATCCAGTGCTCCATCTCACGGCTATATCCGTTTGTATCCTTGTAGTTAAGTTCCAAAGCAGCGGCTCTGTTGCCAGTCTTTGGATCAACAACCGTAGTCATTGGTATCATAACTCCTAGGTACTCAGAACCAGCCAACAATGTTGGATCGTTAAGTAACTTCCAGTTGTGCTTGTGGAAAGTGTATCCTCCACGAGTGAAAGATTGGAATCCAAGATTAGCACCATCGCCATCTCGTCCACCAAAAGCATTAACACCTGTAGTTGCAGAAGCAAATCCAGCGGCTCCATTCAATGACGCAACGAAGTCGTCAATCTTGAAACCTTGAGAAGTGTTACAGTAGATAGCGTACTCAGGAGCAGCGCCATTCTTGTCCAAGTTCTCGATCATTGTATCCATACCAGTTAAGGCGTTGATCTGACCGTCGTGAACGATACCTCTGTTTTCAATTGCAGAGAAATAACCTTCGCCAGCAGTAACAGATGCACCAGCACCAGTCAATGTAGCAGTTACGTCCTCTCCTAAAAGGAACATCATTTCACGCTTGTCTAAGAAACGAGCACGAGTGTCCATCTCTCCTTTGACATACCATCTGTAGTCTCCATTACCTACGTTCACCCAACCAATGTTAGTTGCTTGTGATCCAGTAACTCTGAATACTTCCTTGATGATATTGTACTTATTAGTTCGCTTGATTACGTTACTTTCCAAGTATCCATTATTCTGATCAGATCCTTGCTTGAACAAGTTACCGATAACTGGGAACGTAGTAGCCGTTGTTGCAGCACTAGCAGTAAGACCAGCAGAAGATAATGTTTGAATAGTGTAATCAGCAGTAGCAGTATTGCTAACTTCTCCTGTTGGAGAGATAGCCGTTACGATACCACGATCCTGTCCGTACAACAAGATAACGTCATTAAGACGTAGAACTGAAGCATCAGAAGAAGCCTTCTTAATTACTAGAGTTGTTGCTGCGGCGGCGGCGGTAGCGCTTAGCGTTCCTGCTTGTGCTTGGTGAAGACGATTTTCTTCCCAATACTGGACTTCGTCTGCGGTACCGTTTGCGCGTATTGCGCCCGTTAGGCTTAGAAACCCCGTGATTCCACCAGAAATTTGCTGATAGCCGTAAGTCTTTACAAGACTATCTCTGTTGTCTGGTGCGTTTATTTCATCTATGTAGTCTCCGAGAGAAGTATATTTCTCTGGGGACAAGCGGCGAAAGACCGCTGGTTTACTGTCATTATAGACAGGAGGAAAAGTATTTGCCATGATATATAATTTTAATCGGTTAAGGCATTAAACATTAAAGCGTAATCTTTGAGTTCCTATCTCTTCTTCAAGTGCTTGACGGAGTGACTCCGCAACTGGATTACTTTTAACTTTTTGCTCAAGGGCTGGAGCGCTTGCATCAACATTAGCCGCCGTTTCGACAACATTGCGTTGGCCATCACTTAATCCTTGACGGTATATACTTTGAACAATATTGGGCAAGTTGTCCATTATAGTTCGATCAGTATTCCATTTGTCAAAATTCCAATTACCACCTTCTTCGACATAGTCATCAAAGAAAGACTCAATTTCTACATTCTTCTTTTTAAGTTGATCCTTGTATACGGCGTCGACACCAAACGAAAACGTCTTGTCGTTGCCTAAATCAAATTCAATCTGTTCTAATTCATTAACATCTTGAACCATATTATTTACCCACTGATCATCTACAATAGAAGGATTTTCCATTGACTCTTGTTGCACTGGCGCTGCGAAATTCTCTTGAATTTCTCCAATAGTTTGACGAGCGTTTTGTGCAGCGATCTTGAGATCCACTTTAGATGCAGCAATTTCCTCAGTGTCGTATAGGCTCTCATCAAGTTTGTATTTCCGTTTCAGTAATACATCCACTTCATCAGAACTCAAGTTAGGATAAGACGTAGACATCTCTACACGGACGGCTGTTAAGTCATCCATGCCTTCAGTATTTAATGATTGATATGCAAACCAATCACCAGGGTCTCTTCCTGTACTTTCGACAAAATCAGCAATTGCTTGTACCCGTGGGTCAAGTTCGAATACTTCGCTATTTTCCTGTTCGCCTTCCGAGGGTTGCATTTCGCTGTTCTCTTGAAGTTGGCCAAGGAATGAATCGAAGTCGGATTCATTTTCTTGCATCGGTTCTTCTACGGCCTCAGTTGATGCAACCTCCTGGGGTTCGTTTGCTACTGGCTCCTGTACTTCTACTTGTTCCTGTTGTGGCACCTCCTCTGGAGAGTTTGGCGCTACTTCTGCGGGTGCAGGTTGATCAGGTGCAGGTTGTGCAGGGGCTGGTTGTGTATCTGTTTTCGATGTTTCTGAATTTACTGTTTCAGCAAAACTATTGTTCGCATCGTTTAACGCCGCTTGTGGCGGCTCTTGTGAAACCTCCATTCCCGCTTCGCGGATCTTGGCTTCTAGTTGGCTATCAATTGTATTCATATGTATTTATATTTATAATCAAACAAAGTTATGATGTTTAAACAACAAAAAAGCGAGTGAACTGCACTGTATAAATGCAAATCACTCGCCCTTAAAAGTAGTAAAAATCTTTACTGACCCATTTGTTTCATAACGCGGCCCATTCCGCTAGCGTTCAAGTCAGTTGCAATTCTTGCGTAACCTCGAACTTTCCCCCCTTTTTGGTATTTCATTTTCATACCGGAACCTGCTACGTTTTCGCCCTTGCCTCTTCCAGCACGACCACTCTCTACGGCGTTCGTGTTAGAGTCTCTAGCCATGTCTTTCATAACGCTCATAGCGATTTTTCTTTGCTTAGGATCTTTGAGCATAGCCTTCATCATTCCGCCACTCTCATACATCTTTTTCATTTTGCCGCCTTTCATGTATTCCATCATACCACCGCCTGCCATACTCATACCTTGAGCGCTAGACTTGTTTCCAGAAAACTTTCTTTTGCCTCGGCTTTTCTCCATTCCCTCGCTTTCATCGCGACGATCTTTCATTGTCTGACTCTTCTTTCCGCTTCGTGCGCCCATAGAGTCATCAAGCCGTGCGTTGTATCCTTGTTTCATAATTATTAGGTTGTATGTATTACAAATTTAAGCATTATCAGTTTTACTTTCAGGGGGTGAGATTACCACTTTACTTTATTTGCCCAATATGCTGCGCTCATCTTACCCTTAGCAATGTTTCTAGCATGTCTTGCTTTAAAGGCTGCTCTTTTTTTTCTTCTTGCTGGGCTAGGATTAGACTCTGTTACAGTATCAGCACCAGGCTGTCCAAATCTTATTACTTTTACTTTATTACCTTCTTTAGCAACAACTACATGAGACTTGGTGGGATGGCTTGGGGTTGCCTTTGGTTTATTATAACCAGAGACTCCTGCTCTTTTTAAACGAGGATCTTTGCTTGCCATAAGACAAAGATACCACAATCACTTATAGGAAGCGCCCCCTGACCACAAGACCATAGACTTCCTAAGACCTTTAGTTACTGGCTTAACCCTGTGTAACATATAAGATGGAAAAAGAACAACAGTCCCTCTTGAAT
>Ga0181411_1000661_pt1 | contig 12642 bp, 16 predicted proteins | sample 34SPOviralmetaG_FD_130114 | JGI IMG/M metagenome (GOLD analysis project Ga0181411, IMG submission 130114) | Marine viral communities from the oligotrophic San Pedro Time Series (SPOT) site, San Pedro Channel, CA, USA - 34 SPOT_SRF_2012-07-09 | ecosystem: Environmental > Aquatic > Marine > Strait...
CTGTTGTTCCTACTACTCCTGTTTCTGTAACATTGGCATCAGCTGTTGTAGTTACCGATCCTAATAAACCTGTGCCAGCTAATCCTGTTAAAGAAGCCTCTCCTTGACCAGATGCAGATACACCTCCTAATGAAGTAGTGGCAGATAGTCCTGTTACAGATGTATTAGCGTCTGCAGTTACACTTTCTGAACCTAAAGCTGTAGTCCCTACAACTCCTGTTTCAGTTACAATTGCAGCACCAGTAGCTGTAAGAGAGCCAAGTACACCTGTACAAGTAACGCCTGTTTCAGTTACGTTTGCGTCACAAGATACTGTTTCTGTACCTAACGCAGAAGTTCCTGCAACCCCTGTAAGGGTTACAGATACATTTACTATAGCGGGCTGACCCCAGGGACCTTCACCCCAGCCAGCTCGACCCCAACCTGCCATTTAAGGGTTACGCTATTCTTATTACTGCGTTACTAGCGTCAGCTGCTGGGAACTGAATTGTAAAACTTCCAGCAGTAGATGTTTTATCTCCGCCAAAATCAAACACAGCTACAGCAGGATCACCTGATGCAGTGTCGTTGTAAATCATACAGCCTCTTGCAGTTACAGTAGCAGTACCGAAAGTTAAATCTGCAAAATCAGTAAACGCTGTTGTCCCTGAAGATGTTGGATTAACGTTGGTTAACGCTGCTCCACCCGCAGTGTAATTCGTTCCTGATGCCTCTTGGCTTGTGCTGTAAGCTGTAGTAGCCGCAGTCATGGTTGCAGAACTTGTGTATAACGCTAGTTTAAAAGTATTGCCACCTGAAGCAAGAAAGTTATGTTTTGCTTCCAATAGTTCTTTTTTAAAGCTAGTGCACATTGCTTGTGTTATCGCCATTATAGTCTCCTAATAATATTTGCTAGGTCTTTTTGACCTTGTTTTTCTAATTCATTACATATTGTACAAACGTGGTTTTTAACAGCCTCATTCATATAATAAGTAATAATATGTTTGCATGCTTCTTTAAAAGCATGTGCTTGTGCCCTAATGGGTGCAGGGGCCGTGTCGCTAATGGAAACTAATCTATTAGTAGCCATTTCTGCAACTTCTTCTACAGTGTGCCCTCTGTTATTCGTTGTAGTAACGCTAAGATTACCAACTTCTGTTTCTGAATCAAGTGAAAACATTAATACTCCTCTGGTTCTGGTGGTAAATCATTCCTATCTATCATACCTATAAATTGTTTTTCTTCTTTTATTATATCAGACCATTTGCATACATTCATTTTACCTTTGTCTACATAAGTAATAACAGGGTCTTCTAGCCTATGATATCCATATAATTTTTCTTTTGTAGGAATGTCTGTTTCAAGGAGATTAGATCTTGGTGCAATAGAAACTTCTATATTATTTTCCATGCATTTAGCCAACCAAAACTCACAACAAGCTTTACCCGATTCAGCAAAATGCATATTTGTTTTATAAGTAAAATCTACACCAAACATGGTTAAGTGACTTACTTGATTCCACAACGCGAAAGCTATGGCATAAGCAACTGTGTTATTAAAATAAGCACATCCTAAATCTCCTATTAAAGGCCCTAACGGGAACTCCTCAGCAGCAGGTACGCGTTTATCTAATTCACAGGTGTATATTGGGTATTTTATTTGTGGCAGATACTTCCGCATTATTTCAGTCATGTTTCCTGCATCTTCGGTATCCAGAAACCTCGACATTGGATCAAGAATAAAAGCTCTGTCTACTTCAGGTAAAACGCTAACCATGGCGTTTATAGCCCAAACTTCATCAAAAGCTAAGCTGTGTGTCCTGGACAAATGATAATCTAATTGACTTTGACCCATTGCTACAAGCGCAATGTTTTTACCTTTTAACTGTGGAAGTGGTTCTTCCAACATTAGGTGGTAGGAATACGAACTTGGTCGTACCTATACTGACTCTGTGTTCCTGCTCCCTCTGCAGTATTTTTTAATCTAGCCAGAGCGTCCTCGAACCTCTGATTGTATAAGCCTGTTTCTGCTGGATCCATTTTTAAAAATATAGATGCCTCGGTTAGACAAGCATAAAGTAAAGCTATAGGTGCATTAGTAGACAACCAAGTTGATCCACTGTCTCCAGCTGCGGTTAGAGATGCAGGTCTATAAAAATAATGTAGCTCAAATGTGTAATTGCTGTCAGGAGTAGGAGCGATAATAAAACTATCACTATCAAACTCTGCATAATATTTTGGCCTACCTGTAACAGAACCTGTTGTTGTAGGTTTGTAAGACCTCATAAAACTAACTTGTTTTAGATTTAAAAAATAATACGTATCGCTGTCTATAACAGATAAACTAAAAGGAGCCAAAAAATCTGTAGGCATTCCTAAATAAGGAGTGCCCGAAGTGGCTGTACCAGTTACATTCTTTTTAAAATTATCTAGCCAAACACCTTTTAATATTCTTTCTTCACCTTGTTCAATAATAGTATTTAAAGTGTTAACAAACGTAGTCTCAGAACTATCTACATAATTCTGTATTGTTGTTTTTAATTCGCTGTATGTAAATCCTGCCATCGTTAGGTATTTATTTGTCCACCCATACCTGAGTGGTTAGTACAGTAATAGTAAAGTGTTGGAGCACCTGATGCAACTTCTATCTGGGTGTACGCACCAGAGCTTCCTGGTGTTCCAGAAGTAGTTACTCCAGTCGTATATTCTGATCCTCCTGCATGCGTTCCATTTGCTGTTGTTGAAAATCTTAATGGATGAGTGCCATTAGTGCTATCAGATTGATCAAATCTATATATCTGGCCTTCTGTTAAACTTAAAGTCGGACTAACAGATCCGTCTATGTAGAATTTGTTACCTGTTCCATACGAGTTAGTTCCCGAAGCCACTGTCACTGTGTAGCTAGTAAACGAGGAAGCTCCTGTCACAGTTAATGATCCTAAACTTGTTGTTCCAGCCAATCCTGAGACTGTGCTTGAAGAATCTGGAACCTCTACTGTTGTTGAGTTTACAGTAGCTGTTCCCGCAACACCTGTAATAGTAGGAACAAAAGCAGTGCCAGCTGTTGCCTTGTCTCCGCCTCCTGTAGTGTCGCCTGTGGCAGCTGTTCCTGTAGAAGTAAAGTTATACTCATTAGCGTCTACCACTGTTATTGTATATCCATCTGAAGATTCAAGAACAATAGTAGAAACACCGTCCACCGTTTCTGTGTTTCTAAATCGTACTATATCTCCTGTGTTCCTGCCGTGTTTAAATTCTGTAACGGAGATTACTGTATTCGCACCAGAGTTTCCTGTTCTAAATGGGTTAAGAGGTAGCAAAGTTTGTTCTGGTCCTACCGTACATTCAACTCCTCCAGCTCTGGTTCCCGTTATAGCTGTGCCAGATAATGCTGTAAACGTGTAGGTATTGTTGTAATAGTTAAGTACGTCAGTAGTGGGATTAGCTGTAACCGTAATTGAGTATCCATCAGGATCATTAATAGTGTCACTTGTAAATCCATCAAATGCATCTGCATTCCTAAACCTAACTGTATCGCCCGTGCTCCTGCCATGGTTATCTTCAAACACAGTTATTTCTGCGCTGCCTTGCACAGTTAAAAATGGATTATTAGTTAGAAGAACTTGAGATGCTGGCTCTGTCCTATCAGGTCTTGGGTTCAATAGTGCTTGGGGATCTGCTCCAACAGGGGGAGCTTCTAGTTGTGGTTGTTTAGGATCAAAACATTCTGGGCAAGTTTTAAATCCGTCCCATTGTTCTTGTAGCCGATGTAAACGATACCTTTGTCCGCAAGTATCGCAGATTCCATAAGCTCGTTTACCTGAAGCAAAAGCCATTTATATTTAATCGCCGAAATCGCCTCTTTCGCTCTGATTCCTTAATAGTTGTTCTAAAAGATTTCCAATTCCTTCTTGTGGTTTTCTTTCTGGGAAACCCGAACCTGAACCTTGATCTTGACCTTGCATTAATTGTTGTATCCTTGCATTAACTTGCTCCAGCCTAGCTTGTAGTTGATCTCTTTGTCGCATTAGTTTTCTTAAAGTTCCACCTCGCACAGGCACAGGCATAGAACCTTCTGGTGGCACAGGCACAGGCATAGGAGCAGGTCCAGGCATAGGAGCAGGTCCAGGCATAGGAGCAGGTCCAGGCATAGGAGCAGGTGATGTAGGCATCTGAATAGGAGCAGTGCCACCAATACCTTCGGGTCCACCAATTACAGGCATCACAGGCTGCGGGGCAGGTGTTCTAGGTCCAGGCATAGGTAACGTAGGTAATGTAAACATTGGTGGTCGTTTACTTCCTAATCTATCTAAAAAACTCATTCTTATTCTCCTTTATATTATCATTCTTGGGGGTAAAAATTTAGAGCTAACAGAATCTATATCTTCGCTTGCTGCTCTGTCCCATTCCTCGTCATAAATTGATTTTAATAACTGTATCCTATCAGGAGCTCTTTTCATAGCAATATAATAAGCCAGCCCTGCTGTCATACAAGGTAAGAATCTAAACACTGTTTCCATATTATTTGTGTAGTCCCCTACGTCTTGCATTCTAGTCAAAGCGTAATATTTAATTACATCTGTAGAATTTTCTGGAGTCGGATACAAATATAGTTTTGGTGTTATGTGTCTTTCTAAAAAGAATTGAGTAGGCCTAGCTTGATCTGTTTTGTTAGGGGTATAGAGGTAGTCAGACCTACTCAGTCTAGACATTTGGAAATCTGTATTATCGCGAGATATAACTGCAGAAGTAATATCTATAATATCTGTTCCAAGACTTACTTCGTTTGTGCCTTGTGTAACAGTAAAACTGTGCTCAGCTATAAGCCATTGATTTAATCCTCTGTTAGCCCATTCCGCTATCATTAGATTAAGCGAACGACGAGCGGTCTCTAAATCGTAACCTGTACGAAGTTCAAGACCGCATCTTTCGTATGCTTCTTCTATTAATTCATCAACGCTAAGGTTGAATGAAGTAGTTCCTGAGGTAGCCATTACTAGCCACCATACTTTTTCTTAGGCTTCTTAACCGTACCACCGTACTCATAGCCCATAACTTCACCGCCGCCCATATAGCCTTTGGTTTTTTTGCCTTGAGCATAATCTTGAGTTTTCTTAAACATATCTAATCCTTAATTATAGTATGCAACAAAGAAGTCGCAGTTGGTTAAAGCTACATAAGCTCCTTCTGTAAAACGACAACCCATGCCTGGTATGTAGTGATCGAAAGATTCGTTCGCTGCAGATCCAAACTTGAATTGAGCTATTATTCTAGTGCCACTTGCGCTAGAACCATCATATATGATGATCTGTGCGTCAGAATCGCTAGATTGAGCTTGTACAGACTGTATCCTTAGTGAGCCTAAATTAGTAGCAGTTCCAGCTCCCGAAGCTCCAATAAAACCTTGAAGTCTTCCTGAGCTAGTTAAAGGAACGGATGCTTTTACATCTGAACTCATATTAGTCTCCTATTAAGCGTCAGCAAATGGTGTTACTAAAGTTCCTGAACCTAAGATAATACCTTCAACTGCATATTTTGCAGAAGCCATTGCAGTAACTTTTACGATACTACCAGCTAGTCCACCTTTAGTTGATCCATTCATAGTGATTACATCATTAGAAGCACCAGATATAAATGTTTTACCTGTAGCGTTAGTTACGCCAGTGTAAAGACCACCTACAAACTTATCTGTTCCATCCGTCAATATATCCATATCAGTAGCAGCTGTTTCTACAATAAAGTAAAAAGTTGCACCTATGTTATTGGCTTGGTTTGGATCAGTAGAATCACTTGGAGTAGTTGCTACAATTGAAGGTAAAGTAAATTTACCATCCGCATCGTTAGTAGTTAATACTTTACCTGCGTGTGCAGCTACTGTAAGCGAAGTGTCAGCCGTTAAGCTAACAAACGATGTACTACCTGCTGATATAAATCCAGCCAATGATCTGACTGGTCCTGAAAATGTTGATTTAGCCATATTTTTCTCCTAACTAAATGTGTTACACCATCTTGGAGTAAGTCTGCCGAGTCAGTTGGTATAACAAATTATCTCGGTATGAGATTATCGTATCAGAAAAAAATAGAAATGTGTAGAAAAGATAAGGTTGCTGGGTTGAGTAAGAAACCCCCAGCAGGGTTCCATTAAACTAATCGAGTGTTATGCTCCTGGGCTACCGAAGACGCAACGTGGATCCGAGAATCCAAAGCTGTATCTTTCTCTAGCTTTGTACCTAACATTACCAGTATCGAAATCCGCTTCCATTGAAGTTCTGATTGGTGAACGATTAAACATTTTAAATCCGTTCGGTGCATCAGTCTTAATGAAAAAAGCATCGGTGTCAGTCAGATAATGATTAACTGTATATCCCTCAGGAATCATACCCATGTTTCTCATGGCGTTAATGTCATTATCAGACGTGGCAACTCTGCCTGGAGTTTCCAATATTCTATCAGCTACGAATTGTAGTTCTTTAGGAATGATTAATTTCGTTCCTTGAAGAGCTACTTTCAAACCACGTTCGTCAGTGAAAGCTGCAATATCAATTAATGCTTGTTCAAGTGAAGTTTCACTTAGGTCAGCAGATGTTGAAAGTTCATTGCTCAAATTAGGACCGCCCACAGTTGGGTGATCTGTTGCGCAAAGTTCTTTTCCATCGCCGCCAGCGAAGCTTGAATTGAATGCATTATTTAATACAGCTGCTGCCTTGACTTGCTTAGTGTTTGACATACTTCTTGCAAGCGCACGAGTGTACCTGGCCGACAATCTGTCGTATAGGTTATCCTCTACCGCTTCTTCTGTGATGCTAAACGCTAAAGCTATGGTTTCGTGGGTATAACGTGACGTGAAAGCCTCTTGGGCTGAATCAAACGCTACGCCTGCTCCTTCTGATTTAACGGGTGCTTGATCAAAGCCTGTTAACATTACTTCTTCTTCAAAAGCACGATCAGAGTTTTCAACGTCAAAAATTTCTTCATGTTCGTTTTCATATCTATCATACTCAAGACCAAATAATGCATTTAGACCTGGAAGTAACTCTTTGACTAATTGTCCTCTGGAAATTGCCATCTAAATTACTCCTTATGTTCCTGCAACAGGACCTCTATAAGCATGTTCATTAATGAGAACAACTAAGTTCGCATTATTGCTTGAAAGGTCTCCGTTTTTATCATCTTGAACTACGCCCACAACTTTAAGCTGAAGTGCTGCTGTTGTTGCTAGTGTACTAGAGTCGAGCTCGCGAGTAGCTACGCCAGTTGTTGTACTGCCACCAATACCATCAGTATCTGCATTTCTGCCGATAGCTGCAATAGTTGAAGCACCATCCGCCTGAACAACAAACAATTGATTCGGATCGTCATAGATATAAGCCTCTATGTCTCCGCTACCAAGTGCCGTTGTAGATGCTGGATAGTAATTCTTAAAGGTAGGAGTTCCGTCAGTAGCTGTATAAAAAACATGCGATAACACACCTACGTTATTAGCAGAACCAGCTGCTGATCTTTCGATGTATCCTCCATTAAATATAGTTAAGTCACCTTGAAAGATGCTTGTACCATATCCTGATGGATTGATGTTATATTTATTAGCTTCTTGAACGGCTGAACCGACATTGAGACCTTTATAAGGTTTTAACCCAAAGGCTTTATCTACATTTGCCATATTCTTTCTCTAATTTACAAGAATTATTATAAAGAACTCTTAGTTGTTTGACGAACCTTGAGTTCCACCAATTGTTACGCGCGACTGTCTGTCTGGTCTATTAATAGACATGCTGGGGTGCGTACCATCTTTCATCATATCGTTATCTACAGCATCCATCTGACTTTGCGTTTTACTCGCAAAGTGGTCAGCTCTTTCCTGTACAGTTTCGATAGGCATTCTACATAGTATTAACCCACCAACACCAATCACTCCTTCAAACTTACCTTCATCAATTGTTGGAGATTCGAAGTCAGGATATTCGTCTGATCTAACAGGCTCCCATCCTTCTCTCATTTTGGCCACGACGTTCTTACGATCGTCTTGTCCTCTGATTTCTAATCTCACCCAACGGTGAATGTAACCCTCAGGGGGTGTAGGTGCGTCTAAGGCAGACGGGGGTGCCCATGGTCTTCTCGCTACTTGAGTTTCGCGAGTCTGGGCTTCGCGTGGTTGACGATTTTCGTCAGTCTTTTTATTATTATCAGTCATTTACGTTGCTCCACGTTATTCAACATATTTTGCGTACTCTTCTAAAGGCACACCCAATTTATTTGCTATTGCAACCTGTGAGGGTGTGAGTCTCACAGTTTTGCGCCCTGGCTTTGCACTTCGCTTTGCGGGTGCTACCGTCTGAGCGGGTTGGCTCGTCTGAGTTTCATCATTAAATTTATGAGGGAACTCGTTTCGAATCCTATTATTAATCTCATCATAGTATTCATTGCTTGCGGGGTCAAACCCTTCTGACAACAAATCTTCATGAAAAGCAAACGAGGTCATAGTCATAGCTTTGTCGTTTCCGAACCAAGGATTCTCTTCTGCCCATGCTTGAGCTTTAGGATCTGGTTCAGAATACTCTTGAGGCTGTGGCTGTGGCTCTCTCGGAATATCCTGTGTTACCTGTTGAGGTTGCGCTGCTTGCGCAGTGCGCTCTTGATTTAAAGCTTGTACGCGTTGAGCTTCAACGGCAAGAGCTGCTAGTTTCTGTTGTGCGTTCGTCTGTGCATCGATATCTGCTTCTTCGTTTGCTTTTCTTAAAATGTTCTTTGTTGCTTCGGTTTCAGCTGAGATCCTATTGGCTTCAGCTACAATATAGTTACTATCTAAATTCGTTTTTTGTTGTGTTAATGTTTCGTTTTCTTTTTTTACGTTTTCAGCAAATTGCGTTGCTGCTTGCTCTCTTCGTTCGGCTTCCCTTAATTTAGCAGTCAGCTTATCGATACGCTTCTTTACACTTTTACTGTATTCTTCGTGATCGTCAGCTTTTGCTTCTTCGGGTTCAGGCTCTGGTACTACTTCCGCAGCTCCCTCGTCACCTAGTACAGGCTTAGTAGGTTGCTGAGGATCTATAGGTAAAGCTCCCCCGTCGTCTATGTCAACATCCACCTCAGGACCAGTATCATCTAACTGTACTGTTTCCTCAGCGGCATTCATATTTAGTTTATGCTCAGGCATGGTCGTTCTCCATGGTTATTAAAATTGATGCAGAATTGCTTCTGGGTCTGGAACCGTTGCGATGATTTCATCATCATTCAACAGTTTTATTTCTCCGCCCTCGATTTGTATCCTTGATCCTGAGTATCTTCCAATCAATACCCAGTCTCCTGGTTTACACCAAGGGCCAGTAGAAAATCTTTCTCCGTCGTACGCTTGCGGTCCGACTTTTAGTACATAGCCAAGCAGCGTTCCTATCTGCTGTCTCTCACGAGTTTCACTCGTTAGAACAATACCACCTTCGGTTTGTCCTTGGCCCTTGTACGGTAATATCATAATCCTCCACCCTGTTGGTGAAGGCAATTGGTCTAGTAATTCTGAATCTAATTTATTAGGATCTAGCGTAGTCGCGTCTCCTTTCTTCTTACCTGACTGGTAAGCTTTCTCTAAAGCAGACTTGTCCGCTTCTTCTTTCTTCCATTGTTCTTCCATTGCTAAAGTGCTTGGATTTGGCATTTATATCTCCTGGTTTTTCATTAGTTGTCGAATCTCTTCTCGTGTGTAATTCAACGCCTCGACTTGACCAGTCAGATTCTTGTAATGCTCCCAATCTCGGACTTCGCCGTTGGAGAGTATTCCTTGAAGTTGCTGTTCTTTTTCATCTATGGCGCGCAGTACAGCTGTCGCGAATTGTAGTAAATCTATGTTGCTCCCCCTGGTGGTTGATAAGGTTGGTAGGCTGCAGGGACTGGTATAGATGTTATACCTCCCATGTCTGGTACTCCAGCAGAGCCATACGGGTTGTTTTGATATTGTCCGCTTTGATACGGGTTATAGCCTACGGCTGGTTGCCCAACCATATAATTCTGTGCCATTTCAGCAGCTTGTTGTTGCTGGGCAGCTGCTGCGGCTGCTTGTGCTTCGGCTGCGGCAGTTTGTTCAGCTTGCATTTGTGCAATAAGTTCTTGTAGCTGAGTCATGAAATCGGGTTGTGCGGGGGTTTCTGTTCCCATACCAAGAGTATAATTTTCATCCATTGGTATAAACCCTTCTGGGGGAGTGTCTAATGATCCTGTAGAATCGTATGTTTCTCCTGTTGCAGGATTGTAATAGTAACTCATTACCTGTGTACCAAATTGCATATCATCTTCATCCAATATAGCATCGTCCATGGTCGGTTGACCGTTGCCCACGGCTGTTTCGACGGCTGCTTGTGCTGGATCAACTGTAAGAATAGGATCATCAGCAGCTTGTATTGGCAGGTCTCCACCAGATGCCGTGGCAGACGCTACGGCTGAGGCTACAGCCCTATCTATGTCACTATCCATGGGGGTGACCTCTGGCTCAACCATGGGTGACATGGGTGACGTTGAACCAGAAGTCTTGGGTACAAAACTGCTACCGCCACTGCTGAATGTATTGGGAACAATTTTTATATTACTAGTTGGCATAGCTCCTTCTAAGGCATAACCAGCATTTTCTAAAGCTTTAATTCTACTTAAAGTGTACTCTGGGTAGCTAGTACCCAGTAAATATGGTGCATAGATCTGTGCAATATCCTCTTGTGTTGGAACTAAACCAGCAGCTAACGAACCCGCTACATCGCTTCTGTCAAAGACTGGAGCTACAGGGTCAGCAGGTAAAGTTACTGGTTCACCTTCCATAACAGATTGTCCGCTTGTGCCTAATGCTCCTAAATTTAGCCCACTCATATTAGTATCAGACATAGCTTGTGCAACAGCTGCGTTTATAGCTTCCATGTCAATGTCTTCTAAGCCTGGAATTCTAACTACCATCTTTTCTTGTCCTTTCTCTTTCTGCACCAACTTTCATTGCTGCTATATCTTCTTGAGATCTTAACTTCTCTTCTTCGGATTGATCTTTCTGTCTAAGCTTGGCTTTGTCTAGTTTGATCCTTTCCTCTGCAATCATCTTATCATCTTCATTTTCTTTTGCACGTATTGCAAGCTCTTGTTGTTTCAAGGTTACAACGCCATCATCACCAGGAGATAGTATTTCTTCTATTCTAGGCATAACTTGCTGCATCAATTCTAATTCTAATTGAGCCTTCAAAGCTTCTTTTGCAGGGTTAGGCGGTGGAGGTGGCATCATCATTCCGCCTTGTTGCATGCCTGGTATCTGTTGCTGCATAGGCGGTTGTTGTTCTGGCATTTGTGCATCGGCTTGATTCTGTGCTTCTAGTGATATGTGTTGGAATATGTGCGATACCATAAGCGGTATTGTCGCTGGGTTAGTCATACCAGCACCTGACTCTAAGAAAGTAAGATGCACCTCTATATGTATCTGATGCGCTTGGTCAGGGAATGCCATGAGAGGTGCACCCATTAATGCGGCACTGTTCTCACTTGCTGGATCCATTGGAACGGGAGGTGGTGGATCTGGAGCAAACAATGCTTCAATATTTTCAGTTCCTAACGCTTGGTACATTCTTCTGTATGCTTCCTTGATATTGTGTATTTCAGGGTTGCTTTGTACTAACTGCAGTTCTTGTTGTGCCAATGTAATACGTTGACTCATTGAGAAGAAGTTAGGATCACTGACAGGTATAACATCAACCCTATTATCAAAGTCAGTTTGTTTAATTTGTTGATCACCGCCAATAACTTGGTATGGATATACAGGAGGCAGATACTCTGCAAACAATCTGGTTAGTATCTTAAATTCTGTTTTCTGTGCGTAGTGTAATCTTTTATGTACTGCAGACATGACTCTTGTACCTTGCTCTAGCAAAGCCATAGTCGTGCCTACTGGCATCTCTTGATTACCTTCTCCCATTTGTAGATTAGTAATCGATGCAAATCTTTGTCCTGCCTCTACACAGAATCCTAACAGCTGTAGTAATGTCGCCGATGGTTCTTTATAAGGTAATGGTATCAGTGAATCTCTTAGTGCTCCGCCAGGTGCGTCTACGTCTCTGAACTCTCCTGGTTCTAGTGGAGTCTCGTCGTCCCTGATTCTAAGTCCCCTGGCCTTGAATCCAGCAGGTAGATTCGCCAGCGTACCTGCATCGATCAATTGTCGTAGGGCTCCAGTCGCGGTTCGAGACAAACCGCCAATCATGTGTATTAAGCCGAACCCATAGAACCCAAGGCCAGGAAGAAACTTGTAGTGTACAAAATACTGTATCTTTGTTCTGAGTGGATCGTTAGGGTTGTAGTTCCTTCTGATCGATAACACTTCGTTGGAAGCTCTGTCTACTGTAATGATGAAAGGTAAGTGGTATCCATCTTCATCTTCAAAGCCTGGCATGTCCATGGATACGTGACATTCCAACAACTCATACATCATGTCGTTGGTGGTAGCACTCAGTCCTTCTAGTTCATCTTCTTTGTCTATGGTGTCACTGCTGCCTATATTAGTTTCAGCAGGTTGTAGTGGTATGTCTCTGTAAAATCCTGCGAGCTGTTGTGTTCTGATTTCGTTGTAGCTCATTTTGACTACGTGCGTCACTCTTTCACAAGTCTCTAAGTCACTGGCTGTGTACGGAACGACTAAATCTTCTACGGGTAC
>Ga0181411_1000663_pt1 | contig 12618 bp, 18 predicted proteins | sample 34SPOviralmetaG_FD_130114 | JGI IMG/M metagenome (GOLD analysis project Ga0181411, IMG submission 130114) | Marine viral communities from the oligotrophic San Pedro Time Series (SPOT) site, San Pedro Channel, CA, USA - 34 SPOT_SRF_2012-07-09 | ecosystem: Environmental > Aquatic > Marine > Strait...
AAAGATATACAACCGAGTTAAGGAATGCCGAGAGTATTACGAGACATTAATTCACGAACAATTAAATTAAAAACAAATGAATGTAAAAGGAAGATTACACCTAAAAGGGGAAACCCAACAAATCAGTCAAAAATTTGCAAAGAGAGACTTTGTAATTGAAACGGAGGATAAATATCCTCAATTAGTTTCATTGCAGCTAACGCAAGATAAATGCGGTTTACTGGATGAGTACGAGGTAGGGGATGCAGTTGATGTAGATATAAATATTAGAGGCAGAGAATGGGCTTCACCAAAAGGCGAAGTGAAATATTTTAATACTTTGGAGGCTTGGAGATTTAACCGAGCTGAGCAAGAGATGGCTCATGAAAGCAACCATTCTGACGATGTTCCGTTCTAATACGGATTTTTAAATGTTAGTAATTAGCCCAGCAGAAATGTTGGGCTTTTTAATGATTAAAAAATTATCACTACATTTGATTAGATTCTAAACAATGGAGTGGATTGTAAAAGTTCAAGAAAAACACGAGGAGTATATAACTTTTATAAGGTGGCTTGGAGAAATTGTTTATGCTGAAGATATAGTACAGGAGTTTTATATAAAGCTTATGAAGTATAGCAATGAGGAAAAAGCATTGTACGATAATAAGCCAAACATGGTTTATTTATTAAAAGTTTTAAAGTCGCTTTTCAATGATTTTATAAAGCAAAAAAAGAAAATTAAAAAGGTAGATATTACAGAGTTTGCTTTGTCGGTTGATTATGACTATTATGAAACTGATGATCATAGTGATTTTTACCTTGATATTATAAATGAGGCTTGTAATTGGCAATATTTTGATAAAACCCTATTTGAATTATACACAGGAATCAAAGACGTTAACAGAGCTGGTTTGTTAAGCATGAGGCAAATATCTCAAGGAAGCGACATCAGTACAAAGACGATATTTTATAGTTTAAAACAATCCAAAAACATAATCAAAGAAAAATTTAAAGAAAGATATTTTGATTATATGGTTGATATTAATAGTAAAAAAGTTAATTCAATAAAGTTAGAAGACTTAAAGAATGAGAATTACAAAGATGACGGAGAGCATTGCAATTAAATGAAATACAAAGAAGTAAAAATAGGTAAAGGAAAAAGCACTAAGCGTAAAATTTGGCTTCGAAGCGCTCCAGCTTTAGGGAATAAAGACGAACCCTATTACAAAACAGAAAAAGAAATGCTTGAGGATAAGATATACAACTTTGCATCTTTAAGCGAAACAGAGAAAGGAATATATATTAAACTAAAAGACGATGAGTATAGACAATCAAATATTTAACCATTACAGAGAACAACAAGCAAAGATTGAAGAGAGCATTAAGCTGCTGGAGGAACACGGATACATAGTGCAAAAGGAAGAGGAGACCAGACCAATATATCGAACCAAGTACATCAAGCAAGAAATACGCAGATTAAAAAGCAAGCTTGTAGGCAACCTAAAAGCGGATACACAAACGCAAAGAGAGATTGACGTAATGGAATCATTATTGTGCATTTAATAAAATAGATATGAGTAAAACAACAAAAAAACGGAAACCAAGAAAGCAACCAGCCAAAGGCGTTGGAGACATAGTTGAAGAGGTCTTAGAGAAAACAGGAGCTGCAAAGGTCGCAAAGTTTATTTTAGGCGAGGACTGTGGATGCGAGGATCGTAAAGAAAAGCTAAACGAGTTATTTAGAACTACAAAGAAGCCTGACTGCCTACTGGAAGACGAATACAAATGGTTAAAAGAATGGTTTGCAAAAGAATCAACAACTTATAGACCAAGCGAAAGAGATGAGATGATAAAAATATACAGCCGAATCTTTAGAGTAAAAACCAACGCAACAAACTGCGCAAGCTGTCTAAGGGAAATCCATAACAAGATGAAGACGGTTTTTGAAACTTACGAATAATGCAAATTGAAAAGGTAAAAATATCTCAGGTAAAGAATAACCCAAATAACTCAAGGGTAATTAAGAACGATGACTTTAGAAAATTAGTCAAGTCAATCAAAGAAGCACCTTGGATGTTGCAGTTGCGTTCTATTATAGTAAATGACGATAACATTGTACTCGGAGGCAACCAAAGATTAAGGGCTTGCAAAGAGGCTGGATTAAAAGAAGTTTACATAATCAAAGCAAGTTCATTAACAGAGGAACAACAGAGGGAGTTCATAGTAAAGGACAACATCAGCTCAGGGGAATGGGATTGGGATGCTTTGGCAAATGAATTTGAAGCAGAAAAGCTTGAGGAATGGGGGTTAGATTTGCCCATTAATGTGCGTATTGATGAAATGGAGGAGGATGATGAGATTGTATTGCCTCAGAGCGTTCAACTGGAGCCACCAAAAGAGTATATATTGGTAATGGCTGAACCTAACAGCGTTGATTGGGAGGAAATAAAGGAGCAGCTCAAACTAAAGGTTGTACGGAATGGCGGATACAAAAAAGGAAGCGCATTTGATTCAGTAAGTATTGAGCGAGTTATACAGTGGAAAGATTTTAAACAACGTTATGCTAATAGCCGTACCAAGTAAAAACAGAGCTGGAAGAACAACAACTGATAAGTTGCTCCCAAACCTTGTAACTTTTTTTGTTCCTGAAAGTGAAGTTCATCAATATAGCTATGTCAAAAATGTTGTGGGTATTCCTAACGATGTGCAAGGAATTACTAAAACACGAAACTGGATTCTTAAAAACACAAAGGAAAAAAGAGTTGTAATGCTTGATGACGATGTTAAAAAAACAGCGTTTGTTAAAAGGTATAGTAATAACGTTGAACACGTTAATTTAAAAGATGAGGTTTTTTGGTACGATGAATTTCAAAAGTATTTTGATATTACTGAGCAGATGAATTACAAGATATGGGGGGTAACAACTGACCATAGCACCAAGAGCGCATACAGCTACAAACCTTTTATGTTTAAAACATACGCTTTGGGAAGTGTTATGGGTATTATCAATGATGGCGAGTATTTATTTAATGAGGAGTTTAAGGTAAAAGAGGATTACGAAATTTGCTTGAGGCATATAAAAGAAAGGGGAGGATTGCTTGGAGTACGTTACTTATATTGGGCGAATCACCATTATACCGATGATGGTGGCTGCAAGGATTATAGAACAGTATCAATCGAAAAGGAATGCATTAAAAAATTAATTGAATTGTATCCGAATATGATTGCAAAAGTAAAACGTAAAGGCACTCAATTCGGAATAACTTTAACAATGTAATATGGCTAACAAGAATTTAATACCATTCAAAAAAGGCGAATCAGGAAACCCAAAAGGCAGACCTGTCGGAAGTAAAAATCGAAGCACAATAGCAAAGAGATGGCTATCGGTTGAGCAGAATTTAAAGAATCCTTTGACAAGCGAATTAGAAGATATGAGCCAAGAGGATTTGATGACCTTAGCTCTAATCAAAAAAGCAAGGGAGGGAGACACCCAAGCTTACCAAAAATTAATGGATAGCGCATACGGTGCGCCATTGCAACAAATCGAACAAACAAATATAGAGCAACCTTTATTCCCTGATGTTACAGAGGACAACAGCAATCAATAAAATACTCGCTCTAAAAAGGCGAATCAAAATAATACAAGGAGGCACATCCGCTGGCAAGACGTTCGGCATACTTCCTGTACTCATAGACAAGGCAGCAAAAAAAAGCGGATTAGAAATAAGCGTTGTTGCTGAATCAATACCTCATCTAAGGAGGGGTGCGTTAAGAGACTTTCTTAAAATAATGAAATGGACAAATAGATTCCAAGAGGATCGTTTCAACAAGAGCTACCTAAAATACGAATTTGCAAACGGAAGTTTTATTGAGTTTTTTAGCGCAGACGATGCAAGCAAACTAAGAGGAGCGAGGAGAGATATTTTATACATTAACGAGTGCAACAATGTAACCTTTGAGGCTTACAACGAACTTTCTATAAGAACAAAAAAAAGCGTGTACCTTGACTTTAATCCAGCCAATGAGTTTTGGGTTCATAGAGAACTCAAAGAGGAAGACGATGCAGATTTTATAATATTGACCTACAAGGACAATGAGGGGCTTGATGAGGGTATTATCCAACAAATAGAAAAGAACCGCTTAAAAGCGAAGACAAGCGCATATTGGCGCAATTGGTGGACTGTTTATGGCGAGGGCAAGGTCGGTCAATTACAAGGCGCGGTATTTACGAACTACAAGACGATTGACAGAATACCTGAGGAGGCAAGATTGATTGGAATAGGTTTAGACTTTGGTTATTCTGCGGATCCAACGGCAATAATCGCAGTCTATAAATACAATGACCAACGCATCTTGGATGAGATGACTTACCAAACAGGATTGCTAAATTCTGACATAGCAAAGAAGTTGCCTAAAGATGTTCCTGTTTATGCAGATAGCGCAGAACCCAAATCAATCGCAGATATACAACGCTACGGAATCACGATAAAAGGCGTAACAAAAGGCAAGGATTCAGTTAATTACGGAATTGATGTAATGCAAAGGCAAGACTATTTAGTTACCTCTCAAAGCACAAACCTAATTAAAGAGCTGCGGAGCTATTGTTGGGATAAGGATAAAACAGGCAAGCAACTTAATAAACCTATTGATAAATTCAATCATGCGCTGGATGCCGTCCGCTACCATGAAATGGAAACAATAGGATTAAACAAAAACTTTGGAGAGTATTCGATTCTTTAGGGTATACAAATCAAAAATAAAAAGGTTATATAGACATGAAAGTAGATTTATTACTACCAAGTTCACTAAGCGAGATACCATTATCAAGGTATCAAAAATTCGTAAAGACAAAAGAGGCTTCCAATGATGAGGAGTTTATTGCTCAAAAGATGATCCAAATATTCTGCGGAATAGATTTATCGGAGGTTGGTAAAATAAAAATGAAAGACTTAAACGGATTGATTACGCATTTTACGGAGGTGTTTAGCGAGAAGCCAAAGCTTGTTAGGCATTTCAAAATAAAAAATATTGAGTTTGGCTTTATTCCAAAGCTTGACGAAATTACTTTCGGAGAGTATGTAGATTTGGAAAACCATTTGCAGAATTGGGAAACCTATCATAAGGCTATGGCTGTGATGTATAGACCAATAAAAGAAAAGAACCAAGACAAATATTCAATAGTAGATTATGAGCCTAACGAGGACATGCAAGATTTGATGAGGTTTGCGCCTTTGGATGTTGCGATAAGCGCCTCAGTTTTTTTTTGGACTTTAGGAAGCGAATTACTGACTCTTACTCTCAGTTATTTACAGAGCGAACTAAAGACGATGACGAATTCCAGCAATACAGCGAAAGATATTTATTCGGAAAACAATGGGGATGGTATAGCAGCTTCTATTGCCTCGCTCAAAAAGATGTTACCAAGCTTGACGAAGTTGCAAAGCTCCGACTTACTAAATGTCTCACATATCTCGCCTTCGAAAAACAAAAAAACGAAATCGAAGCAAACGAACTTAAACAACAAATGAGAAGATGAAGTGGAGTCATAAATTTAAAGGCAAAGACTATCTTGTAAATGATAAACTATTAAAACCGACAAGAATGAAACTTTGGGGAATGTATTTAAAACAAAAACATAAGCACAAAAGCTTTGAGCAATTTTGCCGATTATTTTTAATAAAACGATAATGAATTATTTTGATATTATAGACAAACTAAAAACGCACTTTGAATCGGATCCTATAATCTCAACCGTAACACAAGGGGACATTTTTGAGGTTGACTTGGCGAAACAAACCATCTTTCCGCTTGTGCATTTGATTGTCAATACAGCAACATTCGAGCAAAGCGTGATTAGGTTTAATATTTCGATTCTTGCAATGGATATCACAGACATATCAAAAGACGAAAGCCCAAACAAATTCGATGGTAACGATAACGAGCTTTGGGTACTTAATACAATGCTATCCGTTCAGAATAGATGCTATGAACTTTTAAGGAGAGGAGATTTATATAGCGACAAATTCCAAGTAGATGGCAACGTAACTTGCGAGCCTTTTACTGAGAGATTTGAAAACAAGCTCGGAGGCTTCACAATGACTTGCGACATACTTATCCCAAATGACATGACTATTTGCTAATGGCTCAATTTGACAACATACAAGACTTGCTAAATGACTTCCGAGATAATGTTATCCGAGAGGCTAAAAGCAATCTATCCAGTCAAAACACGAGCGGTAAGCTTAGAGATAGTCTAAAGTCTTATGTAAAGGAATCTAAGAACTCGGTGCAGATAAGTTTTGAAATGGAAGACTATGGATTCTATCAGGATCGCGGAGTCAAAGGAGTAAAAAGCGGTAAATCTTTAGATGGATACGCATACAAAAGCAAAGGCGGTAAACGAGGATTAAAAGGAATGCCGCCGCCAAGCGCATTTGATAAATGGACAATAAGAAAAGGCATAGCGCCAAGAGATAAGCAAGGCAAATTCATAAAGAGAAAGAGCCTTAACTTTTTAATAGCTCGAAGCATATTTAACAAAGGAATAAAACCTACGCTGTTTTTTACAAAGCCATTTGAGAAATACTTTAAAAGGTTGCCTGATGAATTAGTAGAAAAATACGGTTTGGATATAGAAAACTTATTCGACCAAATAACAAGTGAAAATTTTAAAAGATTAAGCAAATGAGTATAAAATTAGCAAGGTCGCCATACATCGTTGAGATATCCGTAGCAACTCAAACGGAAACAAAGGTTAAATTGTACCTATGGACAACAGGCAGCCAACCAGCATCTCCTCAATATACGTTAAGCAAAAAGATACCAGCATCAAACAACGTAAACACATATTATAACATTGCTCCATATGTTCGAGAGTATTTTACTTTTGGTTCTTATGATTATGATACGGCTAACTTTTTTGATACAGCGACAAGTACAAATTTTGTAGTCAATTATCACATAGAAAAATTTAAAACAATAGGAGGCGTTGAGTCATCTGCTGGAACTGAAACAGGGCAATTCGTAAACGGTTACTCTGAATATATGGAAGGGCAGAATAGAGCGCATGAGAATATCTTCCTTGATGAGGGCACATATCTATACCACTATGATAGTTCGTTCAGCACAACGCAAAAAAATGCGCTTGCTGGGAGTTTTGATGTTGAGGTTGCTGTTGGCGAAAAGATAAGATACACAAATCTAAGCACAGCCGCAACGCAAGAATTTACAATCAGCGCAGCTGGCATGAAAGTATTCGGAAGGGTATATACAGGAAATCTTGCTCATGGAAATAAGGTTGAAATGATAAAGGCAAGCTCTAATGTTGTTTGGACAGGAACTTTCAAGCCTGTATGCGAGCCAAAGTATAGCCCAATAGTTGTTGACTTCGTAAATAAATACGGATCATGGTCAAGAATGTTTTTCTTTAAGGTAAATCAAAAAACAACAGCAATAAAAAGCAACGAGTATAAAGCGAATCCTCAGACATTACCATATAGCGCAACAGGAGATGGAGGGCAAATTAAGCAATTTAATAGAACAGGAAACGAATCAATCAAATTAAACAGCGGTTTTGTAAATGATGGATATGCCGAATACATTCAACAATTAATGTTGAGCGAGCATGTAACGGTTTTAGATTACAACAGAAACACAAACGCTTTTCCAGCCAAAGTAAAAACACAATCCTTAGTAAAACAAACAGGATTAAATGATGGCACAATGAACTATACCCTTGACTTTGAATTTGCATTTGACCTTATAAACAACGTAACCTAATGAGAGGAGTTTCAGTATATATCGAAGGGCAAAAGCTTGACTTGTTTGATGACGAGCAAATCAGCGTTCAAAGCACGCAACAAAATGTGCAAGATATTAGCAAGGTATTTACAGACTTCTCGCAATCGTTTAGCGTTCCAGCAACTCCAAACAACAATCAAATCTTTAACCATTTTTATCAGAATGACGTAAGCCAAACCTTAGACCAAAACATTCGGAGGAGCGCATTCATTGAAATTGATTTGACTACGTTTAGAGAAGGGCAAATATCCTTAGAGAAAAGCGAAGTAAAAGACAATGAGCCTTACAGCTATCAAGTAACCTTTTACGGAAACCTTACAAGCTTAAAAGACAAATTTGGAAAGGATAAACTCGAAGGCTTAACATTCCTAAATAGCTTGGCGCATACTTATAGTGGCGCGGAGGTATTGACAAGAATAACAGATGCGGCTACAAATCACAAAGTTAGGTATCCTTTAATATTTAGCCGAAATGTAACTTATGGAGATGGTGGAAGCACCGATATAAAGCCAAGCACAGGAAGCGGAGAGATTGCATTTAATGAATTATTCCCAGCAATAAAATTAATTAGCATTCTTGCAGCAATAACATCCAAGTACGGAGTTGCCTTTCAAGGTACTTTTTTAGGAGCTAAAAGATTTACGAATGCTTTTCTATATTGCAAAAACGCCAATGAATTTGTATTTAATACTCCTCCAACACTTGCTGACATCACAGCATTGACAACGTCATCTCAGAACAATAACACAAGTTTAGCGGCAAGTGATTTCTTTAGCATTGCAAATGATACGCTTACTATAAGCCAATATAATCCTGAAACAACCTTCCCTGACCAACCAGCTTCGTTAAGCGGAGGCATTTTTACTTTAACCGAACACAGGATTAATTTTAACGTGCAGAATGTAAGTGATGCAAGCGCGATATATTACATTGACGTATATCAAGACGGACAACTTGTTCAAACATTAGAAGGTACGGGAGGAGGGCAGCAACAGGGTTTAAACATTCAAAATAGTCAACTCAATACATCAAGAACGTATCAATTTTTTGTAAGAACAACCGTCGGTATGACATTAGACTTTTTTGTCGAATATGTGCAACGCAGTAAATACAACTTTACAAATTTGCTGGGATTAGATGACTTAGTAACTTTAAAAAACATATTCCAAGCCGAATCATCTTACAATATATCTGCTGAAATTAGCGTGCTTAATTATGTGCCTGATATGACCGTTGAATCATTTTTTAGCGGAATGCTAAAGATGTTCAATTTAACTTGCTATCCATTGGCAATCGATATATATCAGATTGAGCCTTTAGATGACTGGTACGCAAAAGGAGCTTTAGTGGATATTACCCAATACACGGATATAAAAAGCATCCAAGTTGAAAGGATCAAGCTGTTTAAAAACATCTTATTTAATTATCAAGAAAGCGAGAGCGCAACAAACAAGATATTCAAAGACTTGACAAACCGAGAATACGGAAATACGGATGAGCTTTTTGATTATGACGGAGGAGAGTTCAATGTGGAGCTGCCTTTTGAGAATATGATGATGCAAAAATTTACGGATACAAATCTGCAAATAGGCGAAACCATAGACACAAGCGGAAATGCCTATACGCCAAAGCCAATGATTTTGTATATGTACGACCAATTATCAGCAGACTATAAATTCAACAACGGTGGAAGCACAAGCCAAACGGTTTATATGCCTTTCGGTCAAGATGTACTGGAAGCCAATATCAATTTTACACTTAACTTCAATGCAGATATTAGCACCTTATTAAATGCAGTTGTGCCGAATACTTTGTTCTCAACATATTACTCAGGTTATTTAAGCAATCTATACAATCTAAAGAACAGAGAAACAAAGGTAAAGACGAATCTGCCTGTAAGCTTACTTACAAATCTTGAATTAAATGACCGTGTAATTATTAGGGATAAGCGATTTATGATAAATTCTATGTCCAGCAACCTTACAACAGGGGATGTTGATTTTACTTTACTGAATGATTTTAGGGATGTTATAAGCGACGGAGTAAACAAGCCAATTGATCCAATAGAGCCATCGGATGGCGCGCAATGTATTGATGTAAGGGTATTGCTACCCAATGGCGCAGTAAGCGCAGCTATAACAACAACAGCGACAGGGGTAACTATAACGCCAAGCAGTCTAACCGCAGACGGTTCGGTCAACGTATGCATTCCAGCAAATACTGATTTGTTAAAAATGATAGTAACCGAAGATGCAACCAAGAATATCAACTCCGAGAATTTCTTCCAATTGAGAACGGAACAAGGAGAAGATGCTATTTACATATTGACGGTCACTTACACTTATGCAGATGGCACAACTACAGCGAACCAAATACAAATACAACAACAACCATAATGTTAAAGAACATAATAGACTTACTACAAATAGACGATTTCTACGATGGCAACCATGACATTCAGGTAGCAAAAGGCTTATACAATTTAGAGAAAGGGATAAAAGGAATATTCAAGCAAAAAAAGAGAATGCAGATTCTCAAAAAAAGAATTCAGAACATCTCAAAAAAATTAAAGAGCTATGAGCGTAAATAAAACCGTAACCTTAGAAGCAAAAACCAAAGGCTTTCAACAAACTGAAAAGGAAGTTGAGGAATTAAATCAAGATTTAGGCAAAACGGCAGAGGCGGTTGATGAGGTAAATAAATCATTTGAAAAAGGCGCAACATTTGCAGAACGCTATGGGGAGGAGCTTCAGCCGCTTACGACAAGAATGGGCGAGGCAGAAGACCGTCTTTACGAACTTGCTCTTGCTGGAGATACGACAAGCAAAGAATATCAAGAGCTTTTAACGAGTGTAGGTAATTATCGAAAGACACAAATACAAACTGACCTTGCAGTTGATGCAGCAGCGACAACATTAAGCCAAAAACTTGGAGGCGCATTAACAGGAGCAACAAGCGGCTTTGCTGCGGTTCAAGGCGTAATGGGATTGGTTGGATCGGAATCCGAAACCTTAGAAAAGACGCTTCTAAAAGTTCAATCAGCTTTAGCATTGCAACAAGGTGTTCAAGGTGTTTTGGATTATTCTAAAAGCATCGGCTTAGCAAGCAAGGCAACAAAGGCTTTTAATCTTATTGTAAAAGCAAATCCTCTTGCTTTGTTTGCAACCGTAATTGCATCGGTTGTTGCTGGAGTTCTTTTATTTACAGATACTTTACAGCCAGCAATTGACGGTTTAAAAAGACTTACTGATTTTGTTGGTTTGACTAATTTTGAAGAAACAAAACTGGCTGAAGAAAGAAAGACAAGACACGAGCAGCAAGTAAAAGCTCAACAAGACGAGATTGATTTATTAAAGCAAAAACGTAAATTAGAAAAAGAAGATTTTGAAAGAAATATAGCGTTTTTAGAAAGTCAAGGCAAATCTACTCTGCGCCTGAGAAAAGCAAAAATACTTGACCAAATAGCAGAAAAGGAAAGGATTGCTGAATTGTTCAAAGGCACTTTTATTGAAAAGAAAGCGCAAAGAGATTTGATTGAATTGCGCACGCAGTTAAACAACATAAACAAAGAAATTAGGACTCAAAATAAAGCAGCTTCAAGTGAAAAAGAAGCGCAAGATAAAAAGGCGCTTGACGATGCAAAAGAATTAGCAAGCTTACAGCAACAAGCTTTAGAAAAGCAAATTAATGAAGAAATAGAACTTCAAATGCAACTTGACCAGATTCAAAGAGAAAACGCAGATAGGTTTAGAACGGAAGAGGAAAACGAAATGCTTTTAGTAGAAGAAAAATACGATACGTTGCAAGCAATGGCTCAAGGCAATGCGGAGGCTTTAAATGAAATTGAAATTGCAAGAATGAATGAGTTAAATGACGTTAAAAATAAGTTTGTAGAGCAAGAGGAGGGTTCTGATGAGGAATTATATCGTCAAAAATTAGAACTTGCCGCTGCCTCTTTTAGCGCTATATCGGATATAGTTGGTAGTTTTAACGCGAAAAATGCAGAAGATGCGGAAAAGCAATTTAAAATACAAAAAGCATTTAACTTGGCTGCGGCTGTAACCAATACCGCTTTAGCCGTGACAGGAGCATTAACCGCTGGGGGTAATCCAATAAAACTTGCAACAGGAGCGCAATTTGTTGAGGCTGGAATTGCTGCAACTATTGGAGCGGCTAATATTATAAAAATTGCTTCAAGTAAATTTGGTCAAGGAACAAGCGGAGCAGATGGAACTACTACAGCGGTCAATACTGCAACGCAAGCGCCACAATTTAACGTGGTCGGAGATTCTTCTTTGAATCAGCTCGCACAATTACAGCAACAGCCCACGCAAGCCTTTGTGGTCAGCGGAGAGGTTACAACAGCTCAGGCTTTAGATAGAAACAGAGTACAAAACGCAACATTGTAAATTAATAAATAGAAAAAATGAGAATTGTAGAATTAATCATTGACGAGAAAGACGAAAACAGCGGAATAGAAGCAGTTAGCCTTGTCGAAACACCAGCAATAGAGGAGAACTTTATTGCCTTGAATAAGCAAGAGGTAATGCTTGCGGAAGTAGATAAGGAAAAACGGTTGCTTATGCTCATAGGTTGCATTCTGATGGTTTGAACGCTTAAAGAATAACTCTGAAGCTTTTCGTACCGTATCTTTGCTAAAGTATATGTAATACTCGTCTCCTGTCTTATCGTTTTTACGGTAGATTTGCTTGTTAGGAATTAAAGCAGCTCCCATAAGCAACCGTTTTTCCTTATCTACTTCCGCAAGCATTACCTCTTGCTTATTCAAGGCAATAAAGTTCTCCTCTATTGCTGGTGTTTCGACAAGGCTAACTGCTT
>Ga0181411_1000664_pt1 | contig 12602 bp, 13 predicted proteins | sample 34SPOviralmetaG_FD_130114 | JGI IMG/M metagenome (GOLD analysis project Ga0181411, IMG submission 130114) | Marine viral communities from the oligotrophic San Pedro Time Series (SPOT) site, San Pedro Channel, CA, USA - 34 SPOT_SRF_2012-07-09 | ecosystem: Environmental > Aquatic > Marine > Strait...
AAAGCGCGCCTTGTCCTGATAAGCGTCTGCTCCCACTTTTATGACAAATCCACAGACAGAGCCAATCTCCTCCGTCTGTAGGGTTTCTTTTGCCTTGAGGATGCCTCCCTCCGTCATTTCTTCCGGCTCTGGGAGAGCGATGAGTAATTTGTAACCTTTAGGCTCAGGCAACTGCTTTGCAGTCTGAGTGTCTTCTTCGGTCATAATGTCCTTCCTGCACCAGAAGTCAGTGTCTGGCGTCACCATGCGTTACCTTATGTAACGAATTATTCGCGCTCCATCCTTTCGTCTAGGTCTAGTAGCGTGCGCTCCGCATGGGCAAGCCCTTGGATAATGCCCACGTTTCGCGAGTATTCCTCCATGTCCTTGCACCCGCCGATAGCGATATGATCGGTAACCTCGTTCATTTGGACGCGAAGCTCCTCTTGAACTGCCTTTAACATGTTATTGCTCGCGTGTTTCATCGTCGTCCATTATGTCTTTGATTAAACTAAATCCGGCCTTAAACCCCTCAATCTCTTGCTGAGAGATGTCCCTGCCTTCCTGCATCGCCACCTTAGCCGCGATTCTTGCGCTCTCTAAGCGTTCCTGCTGGTCTAGTTTTTCTATATCAAGCATAGCCTTGGCTTCCGCTTTTTCAGCATCTATCTGAACCCTAGCCATGTCTGCTTCTGCTTTTGCTATATCTGACTGCGTCTTGGCCTCTGCCTTTCCAGCGTCAACCTGAACCTTAGCCATGTCCAATTGCGCCTTAGCCATTGCCTGCTGTTCTTTGAGCGCCAACTCCCGCTGTTGCATCTGAACAATGGGATCTTGCTGTTGTTTGGCGTTTTGCTCTGCCTGCTCTATCATCTTGGCCTTACCTGTAAGCTGTTCAGCCGCAGGCACTGCCAGTCTGGATATACGCAGTTCAATATCTTCGGGTAACCTTTCGTCTGGGCCGGGGAGTTGAACACCCAGTTCTTTCTCAATCCTAGACCTGTACAGAAACGCTACATGTTCTGCAATGTGCGCGGCGAATGCGGCCTCAATTGCCTTCTTATTCGGCGCTCTGGCAACCATCTTCATAATGTCTGGGTTTTGCATTGCCGCCATGTGGACCTGAATGTGCGCCTCATGGTCTTGGTATATAAACGCCTTGACTGGCTCTCCAGTAATAATGTTCATGTTCTCTGTGACAGGATCTGTCGGCTTCATGTCGTTCTCTGTGGGAACGATCTTGTCTGCGTCTTGAATCCCCAAAATATCTAGCATCTGCCTATGCAAGAGCGGCATGTCGTACATCTGGGGCGCTTGAGCCGCTAACTGTAGTGCCGCCTGATACTGCATGATCCGCTGGGCCATAGTGCCTGCATTTGGATCGCTAACCGGGATGATGTCTACCCGATTATCAAAGTCCATCGGGAGGGCTTGCCCCTCATCGTCCTCATAAGGGTAGACCTCTGGGCCGTAGTCCTTAACAAGCTCTGCCAGTATCTTAAGTTCCTTGGAAACTGCCGCGTGGACGCGGGCTTGAACCGCGCTCATCACTTTCATCTCCCGCTCAAGAACTGCAAGCGTGGTGCCAACCGGCGCCTCCCCATTGATGTCTGAGGCTTTTACATCCGCCGCTGACGCGAATCGACGCCCCTCCTGCACAATATCGCCCAGCAACTGATAAAGCACATTGCTTGGCTCCTTGTAAGGAAGGAACGTGATGTTGTCGCGGATAGCGCCACCCGGAACGTCTACATCTCGGAACTCTCCGGGCATGATGGGAGTGTCATCACCCTTGATTCTGAGTCCCCGAGATTTCAATCCCCCCGGTAGGTTGGCAAGTGTTCCGGCGTCTACTAACTGCCTGAGCAACGATGTTGCTGACTTAGACAGTCCGCCGATCATATGTACTAGGCCGAAGCCGTAAAATCCCAGTCCGGGCAAATACTGGTAGTGAACGTAATGATCCCGCTTCATTTTCTTCGGATCGTCTTCGTACCAGTTGCGCCGTATTGAAAGAATTGTTCTGGCTGACTTGTCAATGGTAACGACATAGGGCAACGCAATCCCCGTAGGAGTTCCGCCGTCCTTGTCCTCAAAGCCAATCAAATCAATATCAGCGTGCATTTCCAGCAGGGTGTGACGGTGATCGAACTCGTAGTTGTCTGAGTCTCCGGTCAGCCGGTCATACTTTTGCTGTATCTCTGAAATGTCTGGGGCAGGAGCCGGTAATTCTATGTCAGAGTAGAATCCAGCAACCTGTAACTTCCTGATTTCGTTGGAAGTTTTCTTCATTATGTGGGTAGCACGTTCGCATGTTGATAAATCGGACGCGCCGTAACTGACCACAAAGTCTTCAGCAGGAACAAACATGGCGCAGGGTCTGCCCATGCTTGGATCAAAATAGACCTTACGGAACGCAGATCCTGCGATTGGCAGGGAAAACAGTAGCTTTTCCGTTTCCGTTCGATACTCAGTCATTCTCTGAGTGATCAGATAGTTCAGGTAGTTCTGTACTCTGTGCGCCTGCTTGGTCTTGTCATCGGTAATCTTTCCGACGATAGAGGTTTTTACAGGGCCGCTGGCGGGGTATATCTCCTGTATGGTCTGGGCCTGAAACCGAATGACTGCCTCTGACAGCATCGGGTGAAAAACGCCACAAGCCCCCTCCCACGGGGTAGACCTGTCTTCAAACTTTAGTCCTAACAAGTCAAGACCACGGACATATGTGTCTTCCCAGTCAGCACGACTCATCCTGTCCGCGTCAAACTGGGCAACTAGCTCACTGGCAAGACTGCTTAGGTCTCGCTCGTCCATGTATTCGGCTAGGTTAGAGCCGTGCTCAACCCCCATTAGCTCAGACGAATTGGGGTCAAAATCAATAATCATTCCCCCGTCCTCATCCATAACGCTTACGGACTCAGGGTTTTCGATTACGATCTCTAGCTCTTCGCCGTCCATCTCGGGCATGAACGGCGTTGCTACGCGGTCAATTGCCACTTATCTGCCGCCGCCTCGCTTGCCGCCCTTAGTGTTCATCTTGTTTTTCGTGGCCCTGTCATCAGTGGATTTACTTGCCGGTTTTTTCCTTTTGGTAATGTCGCTTTTTTTAAGCCTAGGGTCGGCCATTGTAGTAGGGATATCCTCTTTTTTCAGCGGCCCACCGCGCATTCCAGAATTGCTTTTTTTACGACCTTCCAGCATCCGTCGCAGTTTCTCTTCTTCGCCTTTTTTGCCAACCGCGCCACCAATAGAGCCGCCTTCATTCATTGTCTTGCCGCCCTTGAAGTAGCCCTTGGTCTTGGGGACTTTCCCTCCCGCCATCATCTTGCCTTCGCCATCTGCGGCATAAAAAGGAACTCTTTTCCCGTCCTTCTCAACCATCTCCAGCTTGCCGCCTGCCATACCTTTAGGTTTCTTCATCTTCATCACCTGCGTATAAGTTGTCGAATACTCTGTTTACGTCCAGCGTGTAATCCAAGTCAGACTTGGAGTAGTGGATGTGCTGGGACGGCCTGAAATCTGGTGCGCCCTCCCCCACTGCAAACCACGCGGGGTGTGTCACCCTGACGCGGTTGTTGGGTAGAGCTACAATGTTTCCTGTCCACGGACCCGCATCCAAAAGCTCCATCACATGACTCTGCTTGTGTTGGGCAGGGTCATCTGCAATTTCGCTTTCGGTATAGTCCACCGTGAACATGTATCTGGCGGGGTAAAAAGCCCCGTCTATCTTGGCAACCCAAGGGCACGGTGTCGCCCTATCCAGAACGAACACGCTGTGCTCCCTAGAGGAGCAGTCCCACGGCTGTGCCGCATAGACCGGCATTGGCTCAGGCCACTCCTCAAAGGGGGTGTCTCCAACCAAGGCTGTGATGGGCATCCTTGCCCACATTGCGCCACCGTGAACATTTGGCTCTTCGGTGTCGTAAGTTTCAGCGCCGGTAAAGATAATCTGGAATCCAAGGCACCGATTCGGCATTGTTGTCACTGCAATCGCCATAGCGTGTAGGAACTCGCCATGATATTTGCTGTGGTTGTGTGTGTATTCGCGTCTTACCCAGCACTTAAAGTGCGGAATATTGCTTTGCAGGAATGCCATTTTCGCCGTAAAACCTCCGTTCCCACGCCTTGTGCCGCTGAATCGGTATTTTGTAGTACGGCAAGAATCGCCCTATGTAGATGCAAAACTTGTTCAACCAATGCAGAGGCAACGGTAGCGGCCTAAGATAATCAATAAACAAAACCACCCTGATGTTGTCTGTCAGGTTGATCGCAAAATGCTCGTAGGTATCATCAAAGACAACGGCCTTGCCGCTTTTCCAGCGATACTCTTCTCCCATAACAGACAGAACGCATCCCTGTCCGTCTGTTGGAATGTCTATTCCAAGGTGCATTCTTAGCACCCCAGACCACGGCCCCTCATGGGGCACAAGCATTTTGTTTGAGTCGAGAATAGAGAAGTAGGCCGAAACGAGGTTTTTGTCGCTATCGACAATTTCCATCGTCTTGGGAAACAACTCACAGTTCCGATCAAAGCGCACATTATTCGCCTTGAGAAAGAACATCCTCCACTTGTCATCATTCGATATATAAGTCTGCTCGGGACTTATGTCTTGAAATAACGGAAAATCCTGCAATCGCGTCTTTATCTGATCAAACTCTCCGCGAATTACGAAGTAATTTTCTTCCAGCTTTTGGGTAATCGGAAAGTCCGAATTGTCAAAATAAGCCGGATCTCCCAGCTTGGACTTTTTTCTAAACACCGGCCTTAGCCAGCGCTCAAAAGAATCGACAATACCATGCCAGCGGTTGATATCAGTAATAGTTTGCCACCCTTCCATGTGGGTCGAAGTCATCTTCCTCGTCAGACCTGAGCGCTACGAAGCCGCCCTGTCTGAAACGAAGAAGTGCCTGCGTTGAAGAGTCAACAAGGTCGTCGTGCTCCCCCGCAGGGAACGCGGCAAACTCCTCTATAACCTCTTCAGCGAATCGTGTCTCTGGCGCCCATACAGTCCCAGAGGCAAACAAGTCAGCAACAGCGTTAACCCTTGCTATCTTGTCGTTGCCACGCGACGGGGTGTATTCCGATACCGGAATCCCCATCGCCCGTAGCTCAAATATAAGCGGCATCCCTGCCGCTTTTCCTTCCACGATAAATGCGTCTGGTTGCATTTCGCTCCACATCTCATAAGCCGTTTTCTTTAGCTCAGGAAACTCCAGACGTTCTTTGTAAGCATCCAGCAGGATGACGTTGGGTTGAGCCATGCCATCATCGTCAGGATGATAAAACACGCCCCACGTTGTGCAGGCAGAGTAATCTGCCCGTTGGGTTTTCAAGAAAGCCGTGTCCCATGACTGAATCACGAACTCACACGGAGGGGGTTGGTCTTTCTCCCAGACCCTCCACCACTCTCTCTTGATTAGTGCGCCCTCTTCGGACGTTGGGTTTTGCTGATACTGCGCGTTCCACTTGGGGGAGGGCAGTTCACTCCGCAGAGCTTCAAGCTCTGTAAGGCTCCAGAACTCAGGCCAAAGGGGCTTTCCCGAGGGCATCAGTGCTGGAAACTCTATAACCTCCCACTCATCGGAACCTTGCCGTTGAGCGGAGGACTTAATGATCTTTCCGGTCAGATCCCGCATGTGCCAGCGGGTCATCACGATCACGATAGCACCCCCCGGCTGGAGACGCTGTCGTGGTCCTGATGTGTACCAGTCATATGTTCTGTCAAAAACAGCAGGGTCTGCTGACTGACCTTCCTGCTCTGAGTGCGGGTCATCGATGATCAGAAGGTCTGCACCTTTACCTGTCACCGCCCCGCCAACCCCGATAGCGAAGTATTCACCGTTCTTGTTAGTGCTCCAGCGCCCCGCCGCCTTTGAGTCTGCCCTTAGCTGTAGGCTGGGGAAGACTTTCTTGAAGTCATCCGAATCGACAAGGTTCCTGACCTTTCGACCAAATCCTACCGATAACTCAGCGGTGTGCGCCGTCTGGATAATCTTTTTGTCGGGCATCTGGCCCAAAAACCATGCTGGTAACAAGTAAGACGCAAACTCGGACTTGGTGTGCCGTGGCGGCATGTTTACGATGAGCCGCTTTAGTTCACCTCTAGCAATGCGCTCAAACGCCTCTGCCATGATTTTATGGTGCCTGCCCTCAATAAAAGCGGGCCACATATACTTCACAAAACCCATGTAGGTGTTCTGTGCCGCCTCAACCTCCTTGGCTTGCTTGGCTTTTTCAAGCACCTCTGCGGCTCTAAGCCTAACATCAGGTGGTGCACCCTTTAGCTTCTTGGCTAGTTCGGGCGTGATCAGGGTTGACACTAGGCCATCCGCGCTGTTTTAGTCCGCTTAAACGACCTGTTTTTTGCTTGAGATGTTACTTTTAGGTTGCCCTTCTTGTTAGAGCCGCCCTTTGCCAGTGGTTTTTTGTGGGCAACGTCCTTGCCGTCGCCCTTCTTGACCTTACCCTCTTTCTCCATTAAGCGCCTAGCGGCCTTCCGCTTGTCGTTGTTTTTGCGCTGTTTGGGGCTGGATTGGTAGTTGTCGTATTCCTTTCGGTAGTTACGGCGCATCACTCACCCAGAATAGTTGGGATTGTTCAGGTACTCGCCCGTCAAATACCTGTTGTCATAATAATTTTGCTGTGCTGGTGTTGCGGTGCCTGCCGCTACCCTATCAAGAATGAACTGTAGGTTTTGATCAAATGTGGGGGCAGTGTTGTTCTGGGGCTGAGAACTATTTAGGTAATCTCCGGTTAGATACCTGTTGTCATAATAATTTTGCTGTCCCGGTGTTGCGGTGCCTGCTTCTACTTGACTGATAATATGCTGTAGGTTTTGGTCGAATGTGGGCGGAGTGTTCGGCTGTGTCGGGACGGCGTCCGCGATGTCCATTGTGTTAGCGAGGCCCGCCCCTGCGAGACTTGACCCGACCATCGGCATCTCAACCGGCGTGTCTCTGTAGTACGGAGAACTGCCGTCAGCGCCGACGATTGGGTCTGCGGGAGGGATATCTTGTGGCAGGTCCGGAATTGTCTGGGTGTACCCTTCTGGAGGCATTGACGCCCTTTCCCGCGGTGACATGTAGCCGCCTCCATCAAAAGTCATCATGCCGCCCCTGCGGAAAAACTCGTCGTTGTAAGGGCCACTATAAAAGCCAAAACTAGGAGAATAGCTTATAGGACTGTCTAGGCCGCCAACCGGAATATCCCTGAATCCACCAAATTGACTACCGCTAAAATATGGATTTCCAAACTGTTCTCTGAAGGGCGTGTCTGTGGGAGAGGGGCCACCTGCGAAGAACCCAGCAGAACCACCGCCTGTCGCGTAAGGGTCGTAACCGCCGCCGTAACCACCGCCGTAACCGCCGCCGTAACCGCCGCCCTTGCCGCCACCCATCGGCCTATTCATGCCTCCCTTGCCGCCACCAAATCTTGGCCTGCGCTGGTAGCCGCCATACGGCCCAAAGCCAGTGGAGTGCCCAGACATTAGTCCGCGATTGGGCATGTATTGCTGGGACTGGCCGTAACCACCGCCCTTGCCTCCAAACCCACCACCGAACCCACCCATTGGGCTAGGCATCCCATAAGGCGATCCATAAGGCGATCCTCCGGGAGATTGAGAGGCCTGTGGCTGGCTGGGCGCCCTATATGTCTGACCGGTGGGTCTATATTGACCGCCAGAGCCCCCCTTCCCACTGAGGAACCCAAGCACATCAGCATAAGGGTTTGCCTGAGCGCCTCCCCCTTGGGTGCTTTCTCCTTGGTTGCCTCCAGTGCTTTGGGTGCTTCCTCCTTGGTTGCCGCCTGTGTTCTGGGTGCTTCCTGTGTTCTGGTTGCCTGCCCCCGTGTTTTGATATTGAGAGAGGTTAGAGCCATAGCCTATATTGGCATAGCTACCGCCATCTTGAAGGAATGGGTTGCTTGCCCTGTCGATGCCAAGAGAGCTTAGGTAGTTTTGGTAGTCCCGACTTCGGCCCCCACCCTCCCCGCGTCCATAGGCTTGGTTTAACAGCATCTGCCGGATTTCTGCGTCTGATCCGCCCTCATCATACATCGGCCTGTATTGATCAAATCCACCAACAAGCCTTCCATCTTCAAACCGCCCTCTTACAGGATTTCTCCCAAATAACTCTTGGGTAGCCGAAAACAGCGGGCCACCTGACTGGCTTGCGTCGTAATAGGTGCGATCTTGGCCTTGGGCGCTAGAGAGAATTGTCTCCCTCAGATTGTCTGGGTTTATATTTCCTGCGTCTATTTGACCCTGAAAATACTGCGATCCCGCTGGCTGTGGATCTCTAGCAAATAGCTCTTGATAATACTGAGCAATCTGGTCTTCGTAATTTTCCACATCGCCTCCCCCGACTATTTCGCTAGATGCGCTAGCGCGGACGTTTTCGTTGATGTTGCCGCCAGATGTATTGGTAGTGTTGCCGCCAGACCCCCCTTCATCTCCCCCAGAGGGCCGGAACGTCGGGGTGTAGCCGTAATTGACATCTGCAACGTCATAGGAGGTAACGGTGCCGTCTTCGTTCATGAAGTACTTCTTATCGCCAATCCTTTGGGCGGACAGCCCTGCGTTGTACACGTTGCCGTCATCGTCATATACAGAGCGGCCCGAATTGCCCATACTTCTAGTAAGATTATAGCGAGCGCGCTCCACATCCGTTAGCAGACGCGGATCAATCCTATCTGGCACACTTTGCATTTCTCTAAGTCGCTGAAGCTCCGAATCACTAATACTGCTGTAAATTCCAAACTTGGGGTCATACGATAAGGTAGAGTCTTCTCCATATGCCCCTTGTTGCCCACTTAACAACGCGGAAAACTCTTCTGGCGACAGGGTCTGCTCAGATCCGGGTAGCGCCCGTATCCCCTGAAACGACCCACGTCGAGCAAAAAGAGCAGGGTCTGTTTCCGCCAAGGTGGCTGGGTTTACATAATCGCTGTATTCGGCCATTAACAGGCTCCTGACTGGAAGAAAGGGGGTAAATCCCCCTAGGAATATACTAAGCCTAGGAAGGTTCTAGCTAGAAACCTCCTATAAATAAAAACTTAGTAACTTACTAGGCCAGAACAGTCCTAGTACTGGTAAATTCCTAGACCTAGGAAGGTTCTAGGTAGAAATACCCTCGGATTATAGAGAATATAGCCCCTTGACAGTAACATGTCTACAGTTAGACGCTGTTTTTTGCAGTATTTTTGGTAATTTTTGGCAAATTCTCTATTTTTTGCAGAAAATTATGGGGGTAGGGACTCCTAGGGCGTTTTCTGAGAAAAATCCCCCCGATCAGACAGTGTGACAGTGTGACAGGCTTCAAATTTTGCTCATTTTTTGAGCGGATCACTATGTATATAGAAGCAACATGGCCTTGGCTCTAGGGGGGGGTGGGGGTTGCTTCAGTGGATGTCCACAGTTTTGGGGCGGTCGGCAGAAAAGTCCAGATCGTCTGCTACCAACGTGTCATCAGGAGTGGCCGAGTCGAGCATGGCGTCGAGTTCGGCAAGCAGGTCAGCCGATGACCGGACATCAACCTCCGCAGTGAGTTCCACAAAGGCACCTGACGCACGGCCTAGGAGTTCCAGAGCACGGAGCCTGCCGCTATCCTGAGGGCTGGCAGTGAGGGCGAGATCCCGCAGGTGCTTCCTGACCATCTCTCTGTCCGAGAGCGCTGAGGCAACCATCCCCGCCTCCCGAGCCGCTATCAGCCTCTCATACCTTGACTTCACCTTGCCCAGCGCCGCGAGCCTGCTGGCACGCTCATGCACGCTTTTCGGCTTCATCTCACCCACATCGAACGCCTCCCGATATGCATCGGACTGAGACATTCCGCTGGCCCACGCCCGACAGAAATGGAGTTGCTTGCTGGTGAGTGTCTTGTCATCTGCCATGATCCGCTCCTGTAAACTTGTTATCCGCAAGGGGTCTCCAGATCCTAACCTAGAATTTACTTTAACTAAACCCCCTAAACTGCTCCGGTTCTAACTTCCGATTAAATACCTAAAACGCGATCTCAGCGACATTAACATGTTCTGAGTACCCGAGCATGGGTCTGGCAAAGTGGCCTTTAGATCGTCATACACGCGCTCTCAGGGCATGTTCTACTGCAATTAAATGCTCTGAAACGCACTAAAAAGTGCTCACAAGATCACGCTTACAGGCCACACTTAAAGTAGATTCTAGGTCTCTCGGAAGTGCGTCTTCTCGACAGGTGTATAAAAGGCACCACGACTTCAGTGGTAATATTTCACACAATGACACTGAATAACATGTCGACAATAAGACACATGTCAGTATAATCCGCTCACGGCAACCAATCCTGTAGGAGGGATCACATGCAGAAACTACTCGACACATTCGGCGCCTCGCGCTCATTGCGCGATGCCAAGCGCCTTGTCTCTTACGAGAACAAGCACCCATTCGCTGTATGCTTCTTAAGTCCTGAGCAGATCGCTCTGCTGGCTGAGGCAACCCGCATTGCACGGGAGGTGTCACAATGACAAAAACAGAAGCCAAAATCATCAGAGCCGTTCTAGTGTGCGGGTATTTTCACGCAGTAACGCAGAAGCAGTTCGACAAGGCACAGGAGGTTCTCAAGGAGGTCATGCCTGCCAACTCATACGCGGTAATAGATAAGTCTGAGCTATATGGCGCCCCATTTGTGTGGGCCTTTCAAAGAACCGATCTACACCAGAATCCTGTAGGAGGGATCATATGACATCAATAGCACGTAAACAGGGAAGCTTTGACAGCCTCCCGCCCCGCGTTCAAGCGCGCATCAGAGGGAGTATCCGCGCCAAGTTCCAGCGCGAGACCCCAGACTATGACCAGCTTCTGGCATTTTTGCTGGCAAATCAATCGTGGGATATCTGTCAGAGTTTTCTTGGCGCCCTCAACAAGTGGAACAAGCTATCCCCCAAGCAGGTGGAGTGCGTGCGCGGCATGATCAAAAAGGACGCCGCACGTAGGGCTGAGTGGGCCGCGAAGCGTGCGGTGGAGGAGTCCACGCTGGCACCCGTTCCCGTGACCGATCAGCGCATCCGCGTGACCGGCGAGGTGGTCACCGTCAAGCCCAACATGGAGACCCAGTTCGGTCTGGTGCACAAGGTCATCGTGCAGTGCGAAGGCGGGTACAAGCTTTACGGAACCCTGCCCAAGCCCCTGACCCTTGATGAGGTGCCTGTCGGCACTCTCATCTCATTCGATGCGCGAGTTGAGCCTTCCTCTGATAGTAAGGTGTTCGGCTTCTTCTCTCGCCCCACCAAAGCGATGGTATTTAACCGCGCCGCCGACTACGTCATCAATGCCGATATGGAGGTGTCAGCATGAGCACCTTCATCGACAACCTATCCAATAACATGTTACTGCTCCCCGTCTCAATGGGGCGTATCCAACTGGAGGTTAAAACCAAAAAGGGCGCCGATGCGATCAAGTCCGCGCTGGGTGTCGCTGAGGGTGTCCGCGCTGGGGGCACCATCGGTGCGCTGGGCGCGATGACTGATCTGGCCGCTGAGTTGATCAACCGCCCCTACGGCCACGCACGCACCTACACCTACACGCACACGCTTGCCGCCGCTGTTCGTGGGCATCGCATCGTGACTACCACACGCACGCCTGAGCACCTGACCCGCTACGCTGAGTTCAGGCACGCAATGACCAATGGCATCAATGAATTCATGCCGCAGTATGAGGCCTATTACGCCAGCACCAATGGCATCGCCGATATGGGATCCAGCCAGATCACAATCCCACATCCTGACGCAGTCCGAGAGAAGGCTTACATCAACGTCGGCGTGCCCCAGCAGATCCGGCCTGCTGACCTCGACGGGATGAATCTCCCCGCTGGTCTAGCGGCTGACATCGCCGCTCGCACTGACGCCCACATCATGCAACAGGCTGAGGCCGCAAAAACCGCCGCCGTCGAGGAGTTGTCGAAAGCCGTCGATAACATCGAAAAGCAGTTGACCTCAGGCAAACGGCTCCACGACTCGCTGATCTCAAACGCGCAGAATGCCTCCCGCAATCTGAGGGAGTTCACCGACTCGTTCGATAATGACCCCCGCTTGATCGAAGCTTGCGATATCGTCGATGACCGCATCGCGTCATCTACCCTCGAACAGGTTAAGAACAGTGAGACGTTACGCTCTCAGGCAGTCCGAGCGGCGTCCACTGCAAGTAAGTCCCTCAAACGCGTGGCATCGGCTCCCGCCGTGTCGGATGAGGTTGGCACCATCATAACCGGCGATTCATTACTCGCTGACTTAATCGACTAATCATCCTGTAGGAGGGATATCACTATGAACAATACTGTAATCACAGCAACAATGGCAGACATCGACAAGATGATCCCCACCATGCTCGCGTCGCCCCAAGGCTTCCAGCCTCTTGGCCTGATTGGCGCCCCAGCAATGGGCAAGACCATGTATTTCCAGACTCGCTTCCGAGAGCACATGGCGAACCACTATGGCGTGCAGGTGGACGACATCGGCATCGTGATTGAAAAGATCGGGCAAGCCGAGGACGCCGCCGCAGTCAACGGTCTCACGTTGCCCAGCAAGCTTTCCGATGGCACCGTGGCAACGGTTAAAACGAAGCCGTCGATTATGGTGCGCATCGAAGCAACGG
>Ga0181411_1000667_pt1 | contig 12575 bp, 4 predicted proteins | sample 34SPOviralmetaG_FD_130114 | JGI IMG/M metagenome (GOLD analysis project Ga0181411, IMG submission 130114) | Marine viral communities from the oligotrophic San Pedro Time Series (SPOT) site, San Pedro Channel, CA, USA - 34 SPOT_SRF_2012-07-09 | ecosystem: Environmental > Aquatic > Marine > Strait...
AGTTCCAACTTACTATTCCATCACTAGAGCCGTTGACAGTGTTATCTGTGCCAACCGTAAAGCCGTTAGAATCGAAAGACGTTAAGGATTGTGCTGATGTTGATTCAGCATTTGTGGCATCAGAAAACAAACGCTTTGTAGCTCCTCGCACAGAATCAGTCAAAATATGAAACGCACTATCCGTCCTGTTTTTAATCCACGTCAGTGACGGCTGAAATCCTACGGTTACACTGTTGCTTGCGCCTGTGCCAGTATAAAGCACCGTATTAAAGTAATCCTCTGGCGTTTCATCAGCCAGCGTGTCGATAGCACCGCTTGGAAGATTGGCTGAACAGAGTGACAAGAACCCAGACGGTGGTGCATACTTAAAAACACCCTGTCCGTTTTCGTCAGTGTTTCCTGTCGCACTTATAGCACCAGCAAATGTGTCATCCTGACCAAAGTTAAGTATACAAACTTCTTCGCCAGAACTGTTAGATGATGTGACTATTGGCTTAATAGAAGCCCATCCTTTTGCAGACCAGTCAGTGTCTGTTTCAATAATAGACCCATTCTTGTAAAACGAAAAGGTTTCATTATCAACATCAACAGCAACAGCAAGTATGTCGTTAGGCGCATAGGTAGTGCCTTGATGTCCGTTGTTTGTTACTTCGTTATTGTTCGGTACGGCTGTGTCAGCAATACCTAAACCAATCTTGTTGTTGCTTGACGCTGAAGAAACATAACGAATCTCCCAGTACCACTTACCAGAACTCATACCAAAACTGCCAAACGCTTCTTCGTTGTCACCAACAGAAACTTTAAGATTGCCCTCTGAGTAAGTCGCAGTGCCGTCACCCTTATCAATAGATGACATAACACCAAAGTTATTAGTCGGACTATCCAAAACAACATCTGATGCGACTAGGTTGTTAACAGTAAAGTCATTCGTATTGCCGCTAGTGTCATCGCCAATAGCCGCGCTGTTAGCGTACCCAAGTCTGAAACCATTCGTGCCGAAGGTCAGCCCAGCCGTGTCCTTTGGAATCCAGATGCCTGACTTAGTTTGACCGAAGCTGGTAGGGTCTAGGGCAGTTCCGTCTACAAAGTTAATTTCGGCCATATAGCCATCGTAATATTGATTTGAACCAGATGCGTGTTTACCTAGCTGTTGTGGAACATTGTTATTAATTCTTGTGTTAATGCCTGAAAGGGGAGTGGATTCAGTACTAAAAGATGTGATGCGTTCGCCATTGACATAAAGCCTAACTCTTTCAGTTGTTGTCGCATTTGAAATGTCTGCGACTACTGTAATATTGTAGAACGCTGACACATCTCTGAATACAGCATTGGTGATGTATCTAAAATTATAACTACCAGTGTAATCATCAATTTCTATATTGTCAGACGACCCAAAACGAATGATTGTTCTATCAGTGTCACTACTTCCACCAACCAATATCATCTGAGTAGAGCCTAGATTTGCACGCTTTAGCCACGCAGAAAACGTCCAAGTCTTTCTGTTGCCAGCCGACGCAGGTGTGCGACTTAGATATGCGCTGTCCCCATCCTCGAACCGCAGGGACTGCCCTATGGGAAAGTTGTAGAACTCCCCACCAGCGGAATACATCCATTGTTCTGAGCCAACAATACTCATCTAAGCAAACGCCAACTGAGGCGCACCCAATAAAATCCTGCCTGATGCAACAACCACATATGGCACAATGTCTGTTGTGCTTGCCGTGCTTGAAAGAGTAATCCCAGCCGCACCAGCCGTTTCATAGTCAGTTCCCAGCGACACTGTTCTGCCGCCAGTGCCATCCTGTATGAACGTGATAAAGCCAGACTGTCCAACGCTCTCAGTAGATGGGTTTGCTAGAGTAACATTGCCTGTGAGTGTCAGCACAAAGTTTTGATTAACATCGAAATCAAGAGTAACTGAACCAGTGTTAGTTGTATCGGTGTCTGTGCTACCACGCTGTGCCGCAGTAAATGTGTTATTTGCATTAGGCTGAACAGCCGAGTCAGCTTTAGTCCCTTGAGCCGCAGTAGCATAGTCTGTTGATGCTGTTGTTGCCGCAGTACCAAGCCCTAAATTTGTTCTAGCAGTAGCGGCACTGCCCAAGTCAGACAGGTTGTTAGCAACCGTCAAGAAGTCAGCCGCAGTTACCGCCGCCGCAACCCAAGCCGAACCAGTATATACCTTTAATTGATTGTCTGTTGTATTGAAGTATAAGTCACCAGCCGTTAGCGCATCGCCATCATTGTCTAGTGTTGGATTGCTAGCTTTTGCGCCAAGGTAAATATCACCAAAATTATCTGCCGCAAGTTCAGCCGCTGTTTGTGCCGCCTCTGCCGCAGTCTTGGCAGTCTCAGCCGCAGTTGCGTTGCTTGCCGCATTTTGTATTGCAGACAGGTTATCTGTAACATTCTGTAAGTTAGTTGTTTGACCAGCTACAGTCGTTACATTTGCTGATATGCCAGAGACAGTTGTTACATTCGCTGAGATGCCAGCAACAGTTTGGATAGCATCCGTTGCGTCAGTACCGTCTTCAATATCAGCCAGTGTTGCAATATCAGCAGTAATAGCCTGTACAGTACTAATGTCAGCAATCTTAGGTCCAGCTTCTGGTAATCCTGTAGTAGAATTAAAAGCAAGTACAGTACCTTTTCTTGTATCAAGGTTAGGCAATGCCAGATCAGCGGCAGTGTCTGAATCAGCAAGACGCATGGTTCTAGTAATCTTTGTCTCAAGTTCTTGCTCAACAGCAAAGATTTTGTCTAGCTCAGTATTAAGTGATGATATGTTAAAAGGACCTGATGTTGGAAAGTCAGTTGTTCTTGAAACAGGAATGTCTCTAAAGATAGTGTACTTTGTAGAAGCACTAGCATAACTATCTCCAAGAGTAACATGACCACCAGAAAAACCATCGTCAACAGCAGTACCTGTTACGGCAAATGTCCCAGTGCCAGTACCTCTTGATAATGTTGTGTCAACACCAGCTTCAGAAGTAACAATTATGTTTATGTCGTCCAGATCAAAGAATGGAAAGTCAATAGTAAGCTGTGTCGTATTTGCAACGACAGCTTGCGTATATTGTACTCGTGCATCATTATCTGCGATTTGTATAGTAGCCATACTCTTTTATCTCCTATTGTCTGTGTATTGACAATTCACTTACTGACCAAAAACCCCATCATATATTGGGTCTAAATAAGGCAATGTTGCTCCGGGAGTAATGTATCTTGCCTTATTTAAGGTTGCTTGATTAGCATTTCCTGTAACAATATCTCCAAATATTTGTGCCGCATTAGACATGTTTGCTATTGAAGGTCCTGCAACAGTTGCTAATGTAGAAGAAACACCCGGTCTATAAGGTTGTCCAGCACCAACAAAAGGTCTTAAACCAGCTTTATTGTCTGTGAGCTTTTCAATGGAATTGTTTACATCAGTAAACCAGCCACCTATGCCTGATCTATCTACAGCATTAAGAAGTTTTTCTCTGTAACTTTCTTGCCTGTTATCCCCATATTGCAATCTTTTAATCTCGTTTACAGCAGCACCAAGTCCAACTATTAAAAAAGCACCCTGCCAGAAAGAACCATCTTTTTCTTGTAACCCAGCAGTAGTCATACGCATCATTGCACCCTGACCAAACGCCTTAAACTGAGTAGCAAAACTTCCCCACTCTCTCGATGTCCATAAGGCTCTATCTGCCGCACCGGGAGTAATAATAATTCTATCAACATTTTGATTTATAGCGTTTCTAAACATTAAGCGCATAGTAGCGTCTTGCCATAAATCTGTGTTCGGCAACCACTCTCCGTCTTCTTTTTGCCCATGACGCTTTATAAGCTCTGCCATTCTTCTATGAGATTGCTCATCAATACCATTTTTTAAAAACTTTTCTTTTACATTTCTTGGAAGCTTGCTCCAGGGCTTCATAATATTTTCAGTCATATGAAGCATTGTTATAGTTCCAGACATGTTCTTCAAGCCATAATTCCAGAAGTTCAATCCATTCATAAAGAAAGTAACAGCCGCTGTTTGAGAAAGCGCTCTTTCCCATGTAAACCTTGAACCCATCATGTCTCCTACGTCAGACATGGCAGAAGCTCTCAATCCCAACTCAGCGTCAACTGCAACGCCAGCTTTTCTAAGTTCGCTTTTGGTCATTTTCTTAAAGGCACTTTGATTAGACTTAAATAAATTAACCATTCCTTTTCTATAAAAGTTATCCATACCTTCAACCATGACCATTCTTGCTATATCAGGAACTGATGAAACCATAGCCCCTCCCATACCAACAATAACATTGAAGCTTTTCATAGCCCTTACAAAACGACTACTTACAGAATGTGGGTCTTTAGATGCACCATAAGTACCACGAAGCCTATCACGAAGACCCTTAATATCCCTTATGTCATTTTCCATCCTTTTTTGTAAATTTTTTGCATCTGGACCACCTTCGTCTATTAGCTTTTTGTAATCAGCTTTGACAGCATCTATAACATTACGCATGTCAATATCGCCATATTTTTTAGCAAGCAAAATATCTATACCCATTGTTTTAGTGTGATGTCTTGCAAGTATTTCTACATCAGACTCTAAAAATTCCTCTATAAGATCGTCTGGTATAGTAAGGATTCTTGCTTTCAATCCACTAGAAGACTTTACAAAATCTTCAAACCCACCAATGTCGTCTAAATCAAAGAAAGGCTTATTTGTAGTATATGAATCCATTACGCCAAGAGAAAACTTATTTGCTTGCTTTGGTGTCATTCCAAGTGTTTCAATAGCCCATTTTTCAATAGTCTTTCTAAACTTAACTTGATTGTCCATAATCTTGTCAATTCTAGGAACTCTTGGCAAATAAGATTGTGCTGTATTTACAGTTACCCCCTGCTCCCTAAGAATCTTTAATTGCTTTTCTAGGTAAGCTACCAGATTTACATTGCCTTCTGCTCTAGCAGATTTCATTAACCCTTGAATCTCTCTCTCAAACAATCTAGCAGATTGAGCTTCATCTTTAATAAAGTTAAAAAGCTTTCTGTATTCTTTAGCCGCCTTGTTTACAAAGGGAGTCATTGAATCTTCAATTTTATCTGTATCGTTTCTTCTCATAGCCATACCAACTCTATTTCTAAAGTGTACTAGGCCATGACTTTGATTGCTTGTGCCTTTAATTGTTTTTCCAATGTCTTTAAACATGACACCTGTCAACTGGAACTGTCTTTGAATATCACCTTCTGCCGCAACAATTTTTCTGTATTCCAAATACTGTGTGTCTAATGCCTGTATAGAATCCCTTAATCTGCTGTAATAAGTTGTTCTAAATGTAGTTTCTATTGATTGATCCATTGCAATATCAAGATCAACTTTCTTTTGTTGCAATCCACCAACATCTACAAGACCAGAAACAACAGCCCTAGCTGTAGGACTGGAACTCTTGAACAACCTTATCGTAGGATTCCACCCAAGCTTTTCTAAGCCAACGCCAGTTTCTTTAAGAGCATCTTGCTCCATTGATCTCCACAGATTGCTTTGAAAGGCATCGTCACTTACACCAGCACCAACAGGTCTAAAGACAGGATCGCCATCAATATCAAAACCATCTCTTCTTAAATCAATAGTATTACCATCATCATATGTAATTCTTTTTTGACCACTACCACCAAAAGAATTTGGAGTTGGCTTTGCTGACTTGCCTAAAGCAGCATTTAAACTGCCCGATAGAATACCAGTAGCCGCAAAAACAAGTGCCGCATGTGAGGCATCTCTAGTATATAACTGCTCTGCCATTAAAAATTCTTCTGGTGCAACTACGGCCATTCCGTATGTACTGCCTTTTATAAACCTTTGAGTTCCATTTACACCTTGTAAAAACTTTAATTTACTAAATGGAGCAAGTGTAGAAGGCGAGGCCAATGAAGCTACAACTATAGGAATAGTAGAATCACTGTTTGCTATAACAGCCATGTCCTCTATGTCTGATCTAAACCGTTCAAGCATGATAGTTGTTTCTTCATAACTAGAACTGTCAAGAAACCTATAAAGAGAACCTTGCGGTATTCTTTTATCTTGTGCAGGATCATAGTTTAAATCTGCACTTGGGCCAAACATAGCATCGTCTACAGCTCTTGTGGCAGATTCTAATGGGTTATATTGCCTAAAAGCCGCAGACCATATTTGCTTACTATCTGTTGTAAACCAATAATACTCGTCTGGATAAAGATCATCTCTTGAATAGATGTCACCTATATCCCTATTGTTCATCTGTATTAATTCGCTTTGTATTAAATCAGCACTAGGATCGGTAGGATATGGTGATTTTATATCAACCAAAGGAAATTTATATGATGCCAACGGATTAGTATTTAAATCCATTAAGTGGGCAACATCAGCATTAACGTATGGCTGTTTTAACGCATCTGGATTAAGTTCTTCATTTGCTGGAGATTGCTTTACTCTTTTTGTAAGCATTTCGCTTAAAGCAAAATTCTCTACAACCTTTGGTCTTTTGTCTTGCGGAAGCTTGCTTTCTATTAAATCTAATTTAATGTCAATCTGGTTATCAATATCGTTAACTACCTTTTGACGCTCATTAAGCAAATCAAGAGGTTTATCTGTTAAACTAGATATAGGATTTTGAGGAGAACTGATTATGTTATCATTTACAATAGGATCAATATCTAATGTTTTATTTGGGTCACTAGGCTCTGTAATTAACTGCGCCATCTCTGTTTGGCTAGATGCAGGAGAACCAGTAGGAGTTGTTATCAAGTCTGGCATACTAGCTTGAGCAATAGCTGGCTCATCCGGCTTTCTTTGCGGAACAGGAACACCATTAGATAGTCCAGCTAACTTTTTAGCCTGAGAAAGATTAGTTTCTGTAGGCATGTCAATCTGAGACATGGCGTTTACATCATTGTAAACAGAATCAAATTGATTAAGATATGCAATTGCTGTTTCTGGCGTATTCTCAAACTCTATAAATGCTTTTGCCAACTCAGGCAAATCAGACTCTGTTACAGTATCTTTTCCAATTTTATTAGATACAAATGAGAAATAAGAATTTGGGTTATTCTGGTCTTTTTCTGGAGCAAACTTCTTAATCATCTCAAGAAGGTCGCCATCCTTTTGCTTTATTTTAGATCGAAGATCAACTAACCCAGCACGAAGCCCAAGCTCCATACTATCAAATATAACGTATTCACTACCATCCTTGCCTTTGTATGTGCCAGACTCGCCAGCATATCCTTGACCGGGGCGTATATTGAATGGATTGTTATATTCAGTGATTGCCATTATCTAAATCCTAGAGTCATCCAAGCTTGAATAAATTTGTTTATGTCTCTGTCGCCAAGTTCGTCTGGATCAATGTAATCTAATCCACCTAAGTTGTACGCAATATTGTTGTTATAAAAAGTAACAAATTCTTCAATGGCGTTTTTATCGCTAAAAGTTCTTCGGTCTGTACTCTTGTACTTTCTAAAGGTTTGATTTAAAAGCGCACCATCAATAAATGGCAACACTCTCCATAGCTGTTTTGTAGTATCATTCTGGAATGAATCTAATGCCTTCATATAAGATTCGTTCTGATAGCTATGAGCAAAATCAAATCTATAATCTTGGAAAACAGGAATGTTTTCTCCATCGACCTTTAAGTAAACATCATAACTAGGTCTATCAAAGGTAGCGTCATTTATTCTAAAAAAGTAATTGCTTCTGTCCTTAGAAGCTTCTGTAAAAGCATCAGTTTGTAAGGACGGAACTTGACTAATTCTGTAGATAACATCATCAATAATATCATCTTTATAAATTGTAATAGCTTCTGGTGCAGTCTTATTTGCTTCGTGAACAATAGGTCTTAATGTAAACTCATAATCCTCACCAACTTCTTCTATTCCTACTACACCTATTAAATCGCTCATGGACTTTATTATAGCTCCACGAAAACCCTTTTCATCTGCATCATATCTGCCAGAGCCAATATAAGAAAAAGCATTCTCTTGAATTAATGAAACAATTCTAGGGTCTCGCAAAACAACATCTTCAATGCTCACCCCATACTTGGTTTCAAAATTATCTATAATAGCTTGCTCATTAGCACTCATTTCTGCTGAACTTCTTGTTCCTAATAATGAGGTATTATACAAAATACTGTAAACTAAAGCGCCCTCTCCTTCACCTTTGATTCTATCAAACTGTTGCAAAAAGTATTCATCTCTATCAGCATCCTTAGGAAGCAATGCGCTTATCTTTCTTTGAGCATTATCGCTACCAGACTCCATTATTCTTCTAAAATCTTGAAAGCCATAGTTTTCAGCATTCCATAATATAGCTTGATCAAAACCATTTCTTTCTAAGTTTTGAAGAAACACACCATATTGCCCACTAATCCTCATTGAGCTTGCAAGACTTCCAAGAAATTGCTTAGAAGCATCAAAGGCCACTTCATCAGTTATAAATGGCAAGTCTTTAATAACTTGCTTGATTTGAGGATGAATAAGATTTGGATACTGGCTAGAGTAGGATACTGCGGCCGCTAGTGAGGCTTGCTGAGTAATTGGATCATCACTAAACAAATTAAGCTTAACATTAACTCCATCTACATTAACAAATTTTGGAGCAAGGTTGTCTTCTATTAACTTTATTTCTGAGGAATTTAGTGTTTGGTTTGATTTTGCTTTACCTACAGCTTCAGCTAATTTTTCTCTATTACCAAACTCTAATTTAAAATTTCTTTCGTATGAGTTTAAAAGATTTTCTGCATCATCAAATGTAAATGGACCTTCTCTTGTAATAACACCTTCATTTACATATTGCTCTATTACATCTTTAAAGACAGATGGTGGTGTAAGGTATCCACCAACTTCACCCATCTTCAATCCCAGGTCTGCTTTTATAACAGCGGCGGCATCTTTTTGAGCGGCTTCAAGAACATTGGAATTAAATTTATTAAATTTCTGTAAAAATTTATCAAACTTATCGGCATCAATTTGACCGTTAACGTACATGCTTTTAATTGTTCCTGCACTTTTATAAAACATTCCCATGTTTTCAGCAGACGGATTATTGATGTTAATCATTTGAGTGTCATATTTTTCATTAAAGACTTTTTGCTCAGCTTCTCTTGCACGTTCTTTCTGTGCTGCAATTCCAGCTTCTGTGTTTGACAAAACACTAATTAAAGAATATTTGTGTCCTTCATTCATAACTTCATCATTTAATATATCCATAACAGAAGGATTTTCTACTTCTGGGTTTATAATATTAATCAATCCTTGATTATAAGCGTTTTGAGAAACTTCATTCGATTCCTGTTCCTGAATCAAATCTTGCTTTGTTCTAAAATTCCAAACTTGATCCATAGCCGCAGATACAGCGTCAGAATCAATATCTGCGTCATCCATAAACTCTATTTTCATGTCTGACATCAGAGTCCATGCTTGTGACAAATCCCCAACGAGCATAAGATCATCTACAGCTTGCATGGCTGACTTAACAGCTATATTTGTTTTAATTGTTTTGTTTTGATTTTGTAAATCAACATCAGTGTAGCCCAAACCCCTTAAAACTTCCTGACTTGCAGAAATATTATCTTTAAGCTCAGAAAACATCTGAGAGTTATTTGTCATTGGATCGCCAGTTGCCATTAGTGTAGCAAGCTTTTTTGAGTTAATATCAATAGACTCTAAAGCAATGGCTTCCTGATCCGATCTAACCTTTTGAATTTGTCCAGCTCTTGCCTGATTTTCTGCTTGTGTAAAGTTAGCAGTAATTTCTGGCATAACAGCGACTCTTACACTATCCGGCATTTCTCCAATGATGCCTTCTAAATAACCATCAAGTGAAGCTCTAACTCCATTTGGATTATTTGGATTATTTTGCAAAGCTATATTTGCATATTTATTTGAATCATTAGATATTGCTAAAGCATAAGATGCGATAGCATTTTTTTCATATTGAAGCTGAAGATTTCTAGCGTCATTGTCCCCAAAAAAACTATCGGCAACTCCGTAGTTAAGATTTTTTAGTGGGACTAAATTTCCATCTTTGTCATATGTTACGCCAGCGGTTTTGCCATCTATTTCAGCTTGAAGCATTGCTTCTGTAAATTCTCTTTTACGCAATGAAGTTCCAATAGACCCAAGGTTTTCTGAAGCAATTTCTACAGATTTGGCAAAACTTTTGTAACCACTTAGGTCAGGCATTCCAACTGGCGATACCTTAACCCTACCCATGCCTGTCTTTTTAAATGCCATTACTAAACCTCCGATACACCAGTTTTTATGTCATATATACTACTGGTAGCCTTGCTAAATCCTGCTATCATAGCACCTTTTGCCGCCATTTTAGAGCCTCTTGCTGAAAGACTAAATCTTCTTTGGTTAGACATACCCATGAGTTTAATCGCATCAATATCTCTATTGGCAATATTAATTTCATCTTTTTCTAAGGCTGATGTACTAGCAGATGTTCCAAGAGCAACACCCTGCGAACTCATAGATGTGCCAAGACTAGCTAACTGCTGTCTTAAAAGCTTTATTCTGTCTCTTTCATTTTGCATAGACTCAATTGCAGAAAGGTCTTTTTGCTCTTGATAAGACTGAGCTTCTAGCTCATAAGCTTTCTTTGCTTGATTAGCACCAGCTAAACCTAAAACAAGTGAAGCAACTTGTAATTCAACGCCCATTATATTTCTACCTCAAGCATTAATCCGTTTAAAGTAAGGGGAAGAGGCTGATCTTGAGTAAGAGTAACCGTACCCTCTTTTCCCCACCCAAGTAAATACACTTCTTTGCGCTCAGTAACAGCAGAAGGCTCAACAGAGAAGTCATCTGTTACTCGTCTAATAAGCAAATTAGTGCCTTTTGTTTTTACATCTAAGGTTTCATTTAGATCAAGAACAACTCTAACAACTCTTCTCTTCTGACCAATACTAACACCATTAGCTAATTGGAACTCAGGAGGAAGTGTTGTTAATGTAGGAGTATAGTTAATGCCAATTTCAACTTCGGTAACAGCATCTGTTAAGGTTATGTTTCCACTACCATCTGTAGTATAGCTTCCCAGAGAGTAGTTTCCTGACTTAACATATACATCTGTATTAGGTAAGTATGATATAGTCCAGTTTTTTGTTGCTGAACCATTTGTTTGCTTAATAGCACAATCTAAATGATATTGATTACTCAATAGCTCTAAAGACGTAAGTGTTGATCCGTTTATGGTTCTTTCTGTGATTGCATACACGTTTCTATTTACATTAACTACATTCTTGTAATTGCCATCTGTAGAATATTCCGCCCAACCTTGTAGCTTTTCTTTTCTTATACTGACAAAGACAGGCATCTTGCCATCATCATTAACAGCATATAAATAAGACTCAGCTTGGTCTGATGCTTCTCTTTGAGAAACCATATTAGAAGGAGAGCCAATTAGGTGCGGAGCTAATAAGGTAAGCGCATCAGCCGCATAGGCTTGACTGATGTCAGAAAATATAAACTCTCTAATTGCACCCTTAGATTTTGTTAAGAATACTACAGCACCATCAAATTCTACAGAAGCAACATTTCCGCTACCATAAGATGTTTGTTTCTTAATAGATATTGTAGAAGGTGTAAGAGGACGATCATCTACAGTAGGAACATAAAGCTCTTGCTCAGATGTAAAAATGATTAAGTGCCTTAATGATGCCATAGACTTAATCTCTGACACTTGGTTCTCAGCTATTTGAACTTGAATTGATTCATCATCAAGTCCAGTACCCACATCAAAGTTAAAGAACTGACCAACCTTAGAAAAGAATATATGGTTCGGCAAATCTCTTGATCCACCGAATATAAGTCTTTGATCATGAAATATTACACTTCTAGCGTAACCCTTACGACTTGAAAACACTTGTTCAGACCATGTGTCTCTTGCATTTGTATTTGCGACTGCCTCACTGAATGTTCCTACTACTTCTGTTGCAGACGTGTAACCTGTTACCTCAATGTGAACAACTGTTCCGGCACTATCAGTATATTGAATATGCTCACCGACCCATTCTGAAGAAAATATTGACGCACTTGCTGTAAATGTTTGACTGTTAGTATTGCTGTTCTGAGGAGTAATAGTTACGTCCTCTGCAACAAACCTATAAAAAGGCTCATAATGTGCCGCACCACTATGATCAAAATCATAATCTGATAAAGAGAATGTATCTACCGCAGTTCTTGTTAGCTTTTGCATAGCCATATCAGGATGAACAATAATCATTGTATCACCAGATTGAGCAACAGATAGACTGCCAATCATTGCAGTAGTCCAAGGACAGGAAGTGATTGTATCAACAATTGTATTGGGATTAGATACGTCTACAACTTCTAACTTAGTATTACTAAATAGAAGTATGTATGATTCATTTTCATCATAGATATAAGGTTCTGTCTGAAAGGCAACATTAGAAAGGGTTTGCAATCTCTGCATACCCGGTCTGCGTCTTACACCGCCCTGAGATAGTATCCTATAGTTTCTGAGAGTCTTTAGACCATTCTTATACGCATCAGAATCTACCCTTGAAGACAAGAGAGGACTTAGTTCTCCAGCA
>Ga0181411_1000669_pt1 | contig 12565 bp, 28 predicted proteins | sample 34SPOviralmetaG_FD_130114 | JGI IMG/M metagenome (GOLD analysis project Ga0181411, IMG submission 130114) | Marine viral communities from the oligotrophic San Pedro Time Series (SPOT) site, San Pedro Channel, CA, USA - 34 SPOT_SRF_2012-07-09 | ecosystem: Environmental > Aquatic > Marine > Strait...
ACCATTACCAGATTTATCTAGTTCTGGTTTCCAGAATCTATCATCTTGATATGAGTTTTTTTGTTTTTGAGGTTCGGCAACTTTAGATAGTTCGCCTATTAGTGTGTCTAGATTAGACTTTGACCTTTTAAGGGCCGCAATACTTGTATTCATATATTTCTCCTTGTATGTTTTATCGTATTATTGTATTTGTATGTGTCTGTATTAATCGACATTATTATTTATAATGCGAAATAGGTGGGACTATGGATTTACCCACAAGACAGCGACTAGATACCATTTCTAAAACACCGTCAACCAAGTTCTTCCTGTCGGAAGTGTGACCCATAACTGGTAAAGTTACAGACCTGGGGACAACCCCTAACTTGTCAAGTTCGACCCTCTGGTTAAGGCCTCTTCCTTGCACTATAAAAAGAAAGTAATTAGTTTTCTTTTGCATTATGTATATTATAACAGAAAACCCGACCATTGTCAAGCACTATTACAAAATTATTTAATATTTTTTTTATCAAGTTTAGATTCCAATGTGCCAAAGTCAGCGTCCAATACACTCTTAATTATGACCTGTTTGGTAAGTGCTGTAGCACCACTCTCATTATTAATATGTTCAATCTTTTCTAACTTCTTTTCTAACTTCTCTATCTTACTCTCTAGTTCTCGTATTTTGATATTAGAGTCCATTAGAGAATGTTCTGCTGTAAATCTTGCCGCTTCGTCAATCATATTATCTTGCTAATTTTGCTTTTAAAGCCATTCGTTTTTGTTCTGCTACTATTGATTGTCTAATTTTTCTACCCATAGGTATCTTTATAGAGTCAATAATCTTTTTACCTCTTTTACTGATATATTCGACACCAATAAATTTGTCTTTGTAGTCACCTTGAACAGCCATTACTGCTCTTTTTAAACTCATCGCTTCTTTTTCTTTTTCATCACCTGTTTCATTCCAAAATTTAAATATTCTCATTTTTGGCATTTTTATTCTCCTTTTGTTTGTATTGACATTAACTTCCTTTATCAGAGTATTTAACTGCTGACTCTTTAAATAGATTACAATTGTACGACATTGTTCTTCTTACTTCTTTTGTGCCATTAAACGGATAAACACCATGTAGTAATGAATAAGGAAATACATAGAAATGACCAGGCATGGCGTCTGTTGAAAATTGTGAAGATGAAAGTGGTGATTGGTCGCCACCAGTAAATTGTAACCAACCATTAGTAGGATCACCTTCTCTTGCAAATTCTTTACCATATGTACTTGGTCTTTTCAAAACAAATACCGAAGATAGACCTAAATCTGTCATGGGGCTTGAATGAAAATGTAAAGGATTATATTCTCCTGCATACATATCATTTATCCAAGCATTCTCTGGTATACAAACCCAATTAGGTTTCAATATCATTTCTAGATACTTTTTAAAACAACCAAGAAAAACACCTTTATGTTCATTTGTTAGTATGTGTTCAACTCTTTTTTCGTCTGCTATTTTACCTGCAAGATTATCATTCCAAGGTTCTAAGTTTTCTTTGTGTTCTTCATACAGTTTATTGATTTCGTCAACCAATTTTGGGTCTAGTTCAAATCTAACTATCATAGTACCTAATGAAGTGCTTGATACTTTAACTTGGTGAGCGGTATGTTCTTTCATTTATTCCTCATCTTTCATTTTATTTAATATCCATAGACCAACAATACCCATGACTGCCATTACTATGATACCACATAACAATAATCCTAGTCCACTTGAAACAGTAAAAGTTCCCATCTATGATTCTATATCCTTTAGTTTATTTTTTAAAGATATTTTATACTTTGTAATATTATATGATAAGAATGGTTTATATCTTATCATTCTATCAAATAGTTTAGGCCACATTACCTTCTCTGTAATATCTTTGTTTAGTTTTTTAGTAAACTTTAATATATCGTCTAGTATTATTAATGTCTCAAAGTTTATCTTCTTTGATAGAAACATCTTAACAATAGGTGGGTGTTGACCGCCTACTGATAAGAATAAATCATTAAACTTTATATCTTTTGTTGTCATTCTCTCTATAATATAATCAATATCTTGTTCATAATAATAATGTAATGCTTCTAATTTTTTTGACCATTGTTTATAAGTATCATCGCCAGTTTGACCAATGATGTCACCAACCCATATATTAGTATTAGAAACAAAATTACTAAGGAAGTAATCAACAATAGACTTATCGTTATAAGATTTACTAAGCTTGTGAAAGAAATACCTATCCCTTCTTTTAGTAAAGGTCGCCAATCTTGCAGTTGTTCTACCGTTGTGTTTATGAAAGTCGTAAGACTGGTTTTTACTTGTGAAGTGGAGTTTGATTGCCAAATAGATTTTATATATTTCAAAACCATTCACTTACTTCGCCGTGTTAAAATACTCTAACATAGTATCAGGATCAGAAACCTCATAAGGATCATCATCTAACCCTAAGTTGTTTAGTCCTGGTTCTTCATTAAAGTGTGTTATGTTTTTATTATCAATAAAAGTAGAGTATCTCCAACTTCTCATGCCAAACCCTTGAGCAGGTTTATTGATTAACATTCCTAAACTTCTTGTAAATGCACCATCACCATCAGGTATCATCTTAACTTTTTTTATGTCTAAGTCTCTTGCCCATGCGTTCATCACGAAAGCGTCATTTACTGATATACAATAAACATCATCAACTCCATTTGCTATAAACTCATCATATCGTTCTTCATATTTTGGTAACTGTTCGCCTGAACAAGTTGGTGTAAATGCACCTGGTAAACCAAACATTACAATTTTTTTATCTTTGAATAAATCGTTTGTAGTTTTATCTACCCACGAACCACCTATGAATGTGCAACCGCCTTTTTCATCGCTGTCACCCACTCTAAATTTAAAAGTATTATCGTGTATCATAATATAACTCCTTATTATATAACTTTTTCTAATTGTTTTATTAACTTATCTTTAGTTAATCTTCTATCTAGTTCTATGCCTAAATCTCTGCCAATTTCTTCTAACTCTTTTTTTGTCTTATGTTTAAGGTCAGTTTTAGTAATTGGTTCGTCTAATATTAGAGGTGGTTGTGCTGGTGCAATAAGTTTCTCTAACATATTATTAACAAAATTGTATAATCCCATAATCTATCTCCTTTCTATATTGGTAGTTTTGCTGTTTTTTCTTTTAACATATTTAAACTTGACGCTTCGTATGCTATTTTTTCTTTAAGTTGTTTATTAATCATAGACTTTGTTGTAGAAGGGTCTATTTGATTTTCTGTACAATATAAAACTATAGCGTCTATATAATTACATCTTTTTTTTCTTACTATATTTTCAACAATTATAGCAAATTTATTTGGTGTCATTATGCTCATGTGTAATGTAAGTAACTCCCTATCATGTATTTTGATTTTTCAACTGGTTTCATACCTGCATGAACCCAAGGCCATAAAGGAGGAAACATTAATAAAGACCCTTGTTTACAAGGTGACGCCAGACCTAACTGAGGAAAATTAGTTTCTCCTCTTTCGTTATCATCTAGATATATAAAAAATACTAGAAATCTTTTAGCAGATTCTATATTCATTGAATCTACATGAGGTGCAAACTCATCCTTGTCGTTTGCTAAATATCTTTTTAATCTTATTTCTTCAAAGGCATATTGTTGAGGCCATTGTGTTTGATGTACAGCACAATCTTTTCTGTACTTATTCACATACTCACTATAAACATTAGAAAGTTGTGTAACATCTTCTTGGTATTCTAAGTGTTGATTAAAATTAATTTGTGTGAATGACATAGGTCCTTGGTCATGTGATTCATGATGTTCTTTATTCTTTTCAAACCTATGAATTAAGTCTTTACAATAACTAGGATCTAAAACGTCTTTGTATATCTGTATATAATTATTCATGTTATCATTATACTATATTTTTCAATCCTTGTCAAGCAGTAGTGCCAGTTTCTGTTGCAAGGTACTGGCAAACCCCTAACAGCCTAGGCTGCTAAAGCAAAGTTATTATTGTTTGCGTTTATAATGAATTTAGAGTCTTCCGACTACCCTCTCCAGTACGATTTCTAATAGTTGTCGATCCTATTTCGCCCCCTTATTCGGTCTATCTAGGATTTGGTGGAGGCGCTGGGTATTGCACCCAGGTCCATACTACTTACTTTCATTACCTTCACAGAGAATCTTGTAAAATCATTGGATTACCATCATCATCAAAAAACTTCCAATTCATACCATATCCTAATATACAAGTCATGCTTTGACCATCTGGTCCTATACCTGGTAATGTCATAAAAAAAGTACCAGTATCTCTTTCGATACTATGACCAAAAGATAAAAGTCCTATAACTTTACCATAAGGTGCACCACCTTCTCTAATCTCACCAACTAATATATGTGATTCTTCCATTAGTTTCATTGAACTAGTAAGCATAAAGTTTGAATCACCACAGAAAACAGGTATTTGTTGTTGAACCATTCCTTCAGTATTGTATTGTGGTGTATTATCTAATGGTTCGTTTGCGTTTGGCACGCTTAAAAGTAAACCTGCTGCTTGTGCAAAAGTTAATAGTGAGAATAAAACATAAAAGTATATGGCAATTAAACTAATGCCTAAAGTATTTTTAAGTGTTTGTTTCATTTCCTTCGTTAAACTCCTTTATTGCTGTTTTTAATAAAGGCAGGTAATCGTCTTTTGACTTTGTAAATGTTTGTACACCACCATCTTCGGTTACTATAAGAATTACAACTCTATCTATTGGTTGGTCGAATCGTTCTTCATACATTTCACAATAAGCAGAACCTTGTATAAAATAGTTTTCTACCCATTCCTCTTTTTTCTCTTTAGTAGAGGTTTTAAAATCAATTACAGATAACACACCTTTATAATCAGCGATACAATCAACACGACCTGCAACGCCATAATAGTCGCTGTACAGACCGCCTTCTTGTATTCTAATATTATTTATATTATCTAATTCAGGTTTCAGTAAAGTAAATAGTGCTGTAGGTAAAACATCTTGATTAGATAATTCCTCATTGTTTAAATAGTTTTCAACTAGAGTATGTACAGCAGTACCTCGTTTAGCTGCAGTTCTCATAATATTGTTTGCAACATCATTACCGACAGATTGTCGCCATCTAACTAAACCTTCACTATTTCTACCTGATAAAACTGTTGTGATTGAAGGATACTTTTTGCCTTCTGGTGTAACATAAAAGCGTTTACCTTTTATAGTTTCAGTAGATACATCTGGGATTGGATTTGATAGAGACACATGATTAAATTCTTTCATGTCGTACTTATCCTTTAAAAAGGTATTCATTTTATTCATAATAATTCCTGTTAATTAACTTAGACTTATATTATAACAGGTTTTCTAGATAATGTCAAGCGCTAATTTGGTAGTTTCTTCAACTCGTCTAGTCCAACCTTTACCAAAAGTAGCAAAAGTAGATAATTGTTCGTAATACTTTTGTCTCATTGATTGATACTTTTCTACTGATTCTGCTTCACCATTTTCTCTTACATATTCTTCAACTTTTGCCAAAGTATTAGGACCAATGCCACCATCAACCGTGGTGCCAATCATCTGTTGTAAGAATTTAGCAGCACGACCAGGTCCTGCATTTACGCCAAAGTCAAATACACATAGGTCTAAACCACCAGGTAAATCATCACCTTTCATTTTATCCCAATAACCTTTTTTGTATATTGGTGCTACATCTTCAACTAGTAAATCTTTCATATCTTTAGTGCCACCATGTTCTTCATATACTCGTTTGGTTACACCTAAGTTTGTTTCACCACCTGGGTCTTTAGGGTGATTTACATAACCACCTTCGTGATGTAAGATTGTTTCTAAACATTTATCATAATTACTTTTCATTATTTACCTCTTGTAATTGCTATTATTTTTTTGACTTGTGATTCAATAACCTGAGCTCTGTTAGGCCAGTGTATATACGCTTCTGGTGATTTTGCTAATTTAATTAATAATGGTATGATAAGTTTTTCTAATTGAGCATATTTGTCTTTTTGTTCTTTGCCTAAATTATCTTTTCTTAAATCATACTCATCATCCATTTGCTTTTTAGCAATATCTAATTCTGTTTGATTCTTCTCGTTTACTGCTGATTTAGTAGAATTAATTAGAGATAAAACTTTATCTAGTTTACTGTCTAATCTGTTCACAATATCGCTTGATACCGCCTTAGCAGTACTGTCTGCCGTCTGTTTAACTACTGTTTCTGTCTGTTTAGATTGTTCGTCTGAAGGTTTTTCTTTAACTGAGGTAAAACCCCAATCGCCATCGCCCTCAAATCCATCTAAGAAATCAAAATCTGCCATGCTACTATTTATCTACCTCCGCCTTTAGACTTACGGTCTCTATGCTTTTTCATTACTCTTTCAACTTGCGATTGTTTTACAGTCTTTTTACCATATCTCTCAGCAAGAGGAGTATTAGGGTGTGCTTCTGCAGCTTTAGACATTACTTCTTTCCAACCACTATCAGTTTTACCATCAAGACTACCAACACTAGATACAATGTTTACTGTTGTAGGTGGTAATAATTCTATCTTAGGGTTTTTCTTTAGTTTCTCCATTTCTGCAATAGACATGAAGTCCTCATATTCTACACCTGTTTTCAGGTTCTTAAATCTGTATGTTGGCATTATAGTTTAAACTCATCAAATGTTATTTTACCACTAGGATACTTCCATGTACCGTCTGTATTATAATGGTCAGGATGTTTGCCTGTCTCTTTATACTTATTTATAGTCTTTGTTAAAGAGTATCCTTCTTCGTTCTTCATAGACATAAATTTGTTTAGTACTATATTATCAGGATCAGATTTGTATAGTTCTATAGCAAGATAGTCTATAACTTTTTCATCCATAGATGTCTTTAAATGTTTACCCATTATATTATCCTATTCATGTTCGCCACCTATGCCTCTAAGACTTGTACTAATTTTTTCATCTTGTACTTGCTTAAAGTAGTATGCAGTTAAAAATATAGCCGCAACCAATAAGGCGTGTGCTAATGCTGATATGCCAAAAGCATAGATGCTCTCTACAATGTAAATCCCAAATACAGCAGACCACATCCATGCTAATATTTGCATAGACATTAGTTTCACCTGCATAGGTGCTTTACTAAGAGCGTTTATTCTATCGTTCATTATTAAATCCCAATAATTTTTCATGTTATGTTACTTTCAAACCACTCTGGTGTTTCTCTATTAGTCCACTTAGCAAAATATGCTTTTGCTTCTATGTAATAGTTTTTATATGATTGTATAGAATCACCTGGTACTATACATTGTGGATAATGGGACATAGCAGGTGGTGGTTCTGACCAGCCATTGTCTTTTAGATTAGTTGGTGGATACTTTAAAAGGTCTTTGAGCAGTTCAATTGTACTGTGGTTTTTTTTATATCTGTGGGTATATTCTCGCCCAAGTTCCCTGAACAGCGAGTACAACCAGTTGTAGTGCTGAGTAGAAGAACGAGCCCAAACAGCACTAGGGTGATGATAATGTACCGCTTTGTAAATAGTTGCTTCTTCATTAGGATTTTCTAGTCTATATCTTTGTACTTTTCTGCCTGTCTTTGATTTTGCTTCATACTTAATGCCGTCTGTCATTCTCTTAGCCGTTGAAAGTAATTGTGCATATTCAACAATCATTTTTACAACGTGCTTATCAACATGAAGTTCAGCACAAGTCTTTGTATCATTATGTAGATAAAATATATTCATAATATAGTAGTATTATATCAGGTAATTAATGTTTTGTCAAGCCTTTTGGTTGATTTTGAAGTAGTAATTGTAGTTTATCTTCCCATAGTCTTTTAAAACTAAGGTCTTTAGCATTCTTCATCGCTCTGCTAAGATTATCTACTCGTTTCCAAAATAGTTCTTCATTATAGTTCATATTTACCTCTCAAGTTATATTGTATTATTTCTTTTACTAGTTCAACATATGTAGGTTTACTAGCATATTTGTCTAGATAGTTTGCCAATTCTAATGCGTCTTTGACACCGTTTGCTCTTGCCATTCTCAGTTCTTCAAAGGCATGAACATTGTTTAGTATATGTAAATAATCAACAACACTTTCACATTTACTACTATACATTTTTACACCCCAACCTGGCCATTCTGTCCAAGGTATAGGTAGTAAGTATGGTACATCTTTATTCCATGTTCGAATACCAAACAAATTATTACCTTCATTTGCAAATCTAGATTTACCCCAACCAGTTTCTATAACTGCCTGAGCAATAATTAGTTCATTAGGAATTTGATATTCTGGTTCTATATTTTGATACAAATAATTAATACAACCATTTAATGATTGTACAAATACATCTTTTGATGATGTATCAATATTTGGTAGATGATATGTTTTTTCAACAATCGTATGAACACCATACTCTAAATTTATTTTTTTAAAATTCAAACTCGTAGCAGCAGGGTTTTCTATCCATTGTTCTATCTCATCAACTTCAGTTGTAGTTGTCCATTCATCTTCTAAAAATTCAAGACAACCATCATCTGTACATGACTCTTGTTTATTAGAAGTAATGTACAATAATGAGATACACAATAATAAAAATATTGAGTAAAATTTTAATGTTTTCATATTAACTTTTTTAAGTCTCTTTTTGTAGCATATGATTTATGTAATCTACAAGTAAACCATCTAAACTTTGGTTCAGGTGTAGCAGGACCTTCAAACTCTAATTCATTTGAGGCTTCTGAATATACAAGTTTTTTCATAAACAAAGATATAGCAGCGTCATATTCTTTGCAAGGTGTATATTTTTCTCTAACTCGTCTAGGTGTTTCGTAAATGCCTTTACGACTAGCGATGATTCCTTTTATTATTCTTTTTTCGTATCTATTTAATTTCATGTATTTGATATCTCTTTTGTTATATTTATTACAGTTCTCCGAATTCTTCTTTGAACATTTGATAATAAGCAACTGCCGTGCAATATGCAAAAAAGACAGTTGCTGACAATGTGATGTATAATAGTATAGTCATAATATTAATAATTAATTACTATTTTATTTTGTAATCTTCTAATTACATTGTCTAGATTTAACTCTTTATACACATAATCATATGCGTCAGCCTTTAATTGTTTGGCATAGTCAAGTTGAGCAAAGACATCTTTTTGTTCTTTAAACTCTTTAAATATAACATCTAAAGTCTTGTAAGCGAAGTCAATTTTTCTTTTTTTCATAATGTAGTCTTTCTTTTTAATTATTGTATTGATAAATGTGGTATTACATGAAATGCGTCTAAAGTATATTCTTTAGCATACTTAATCAAATCGGTATGATTGATAATTTCATCTTGTTTAAAATGTGTTAGTCCGGGTTCGATTACACAATACTCATCTGATTGTATAAAGTCTTTTGGTAGTTCATATTTCATAATGTAGTCTTTCTTTTTTGTTAATATACTTATATTATACACTATTATGAGACTAAAAACAAGCATTATTCCAGTTAAAAAACCCTTATTTTATGCGCTTTTTTGGATTATTCCACATAAAAAAACCCTTATAAATCAACACTTTAGAGCGGTCTAAAATCGTTGAAAAATAAGGGTTTTAATGATGATTAACGTGGATTATTTACTCTTTTTTCATGAAATTGTCGTCCCAATTAAAAGCGTCTTTCACTAGATTCGCTGTAAATCCTTTATACTTGTTATTGACTTTTTTGTTGACTACTGCAACTAAAAATTCTGCTTCTTCAGCAGATAGTCCTTCTAACATTTGAATAAAAAGCGTCTCTCTTTTTGTGCCTGATAGTGTACTATCACCACCTTTTGTGAATAGATACAATCTTTTTGCTTCTTGTCTAAGCATAGTATGCTCTGTTCCTATAGGAGCGTCATTTACTTTATATGGAATATCATCACCCATAGGTAATAACCATTCTATCTTTGGATCAAAAGCACCTTTTAAAACTTGTCTTAAAGCGACTGAATCATTATCTTTCAATACTTTTAGTTTTCTTGGTTTATCTTTTGCGTTGTTTATTTTTGTAGCAATCTCACTCATTAAAGTTGGTACAGCTCTGCCAGAATCTGCCATTGCTTGCATTCCTTTTTTTGTTTCCAATGCTGGGTGTGATTGTGTTACTTGTCCTTCTTGGCTTGCGATTGAGCCATCGGGGTTTCTTCTTATTATAACCATTGTTTTCTCCTTAACAGTTCTTTCGAAGTCTAAAATTCATCAATGACTTCGATTAAAGTTTTAAGTTTTTTGTTTATAAAGTAACCTAGTATTTTATCTCTAGTTGCTACTTTGACATTCAAAAACTCATTATTAATTTTATCCTCAAGTTCCTGAGGTATACAACTTAAATCAATTAGTTTTCGATTTCGGTCGTAATTCTTTTGTTCTTCTTCGGTAAAGGTCATAAAAACTTCCTCTACCCAACTATTTATCTTCTTTTTACTTAAAGGTTTTTGTCGTCTACCTTCAACAAAGACATTATCATCTGACAATATATTAGGGATACCATCACTTCGGTCTCCTTTTAATATATGTTCTTTAATATATAGACTTGGAGTTTCACCTTTACCTACAAATTTGTTTAAAACAGGATTGTATTGTTTAACATATTCATTATGTAATTGTATAAAATCTTTATCACCTGACAATATTAATACTTTCTTTTCATGATTAGGTGCTATCATTGATAGATGTTTTCTAACTAAGGTAGCAATTATATCATCTGCCTCTGCTGTGTCTAGTTCAATAACCTTGTAAGGTAAAAATGTTTTAATCTCGTTTTTAACTTTAGATATAATGTCGAATATCATAGTCCAATCATGTTCAGATTTTGCTCTATTTGCTTTTCTACCTGCCTTGTAGTTAGGAAAGATTTCTCGTCTCCATACATTACTACTATCACAGGCGATAACCATGTCACCGTATTCTTTTCTAAATTTTTTATTGTGAGCCCGAAGTGAATTTAAGACCATGTGTCTGACAAGGTCCTCGTTTAATTCAACTGCATTTCTACCACTAATTTGAACCATTAGGTTCGATATCATTATTTGATTTATGTCAACTATAATCATTATATAAAGACCTTTAATATTCCTGTAAATAGTAGAGTTGCCAAGGCACCATTCAATAGTATCAATGCCCTATCGTGCCATAGATAACCAACCCAAAACCAACCTAATGTTCCTAAAAAACTAAAATATAAATCAAATGTATGAAATCCACCAGCTGCCCTAAAGCAAACTGCTACTAGTATCAATACACTTGCAACCCACTTAACATACCATGATAAGTCAAATTTAGGTGTAATCTTTTTAAATACTCTTGTTGAATTGAGGGCTTTTATTTTGTCGTCTAACTTCTCTTTGTATGTCATAATATATATTATATCAGGTTAATGACCTGTTGTCAAGCGTTAATCCAAATTAATATCTGGATCAAACTCTATATCTAGTTCTTCTTCTATTGATTTTTCTACTTTTTTTGCTTTTTTGGTTCTTCTAACATTGTTATAATTGATGTCGGTTACTTTTCTACCATCATCTAAATTATGTATTCTGACAATAGCGTCTGTTATATTATGCATTGGATGTTCTATACCAAAGTCTCTTTTTAATAGTGATTTGATAGACTCAATAATTATAGCTAAATCTCTTAAAAATATATCAGTTTTTGTTTCAACTGCATTTTCTTGAAGCACATGAATAATATCTAAAATTAAACTTTCAGTTATTTGCTCAACAAACTTTTCTTCTTTTATTAGTCTTGCTTCTTCCTCTGATAAAGGAGGCCTTTCAGGTTTACTGTTTGGCTTTATTTTATGAGCAGGAAATTTAATTAATTCACCCATCTATCGGTTCCAATTCATCTTGTAATTTTTGTGATTCAGATTTTTTCTTTCGTTCTTCTCTTTGTCTAATTGATTCTTTGTATGAAAGTTCTAATAGCTTTTCTTGTTCGGCCCATTCTTCATGAAAGAATTTTATTTTTTTCTCTTTTGTAGTTCTCTTTTTATCCATGAGACTGCCTGATATGATGTAGGTTTTCTATTGACCATTCTTCGTATTGCTTTATGTACAGTAGGATTTACATCTTCAGCAACCTTATTATTATCTACTACGATAAAATTACTTGTACCAAATATTCTTTGTAATTTACCTATGTTGTTTTGTACTTGTCTATGATTTGTCATGACAATAGCGTCTGGTACTTTTCTTGCTCTCATCTGATTTCTTTTAAGAGCAACTTCTAAACTTGTATTAACAAATACCATATGAACATCATACCCTAAATGTTTTAATGTATTTGCTTCTGATTCTATTCTTGCAACATCCCTTGCTGTGCTATCTAATATAAGACCTAATCGACCCTCTAATGCAAGTTTTAACTGAACACCAGTTCTTGCTTTTGCCTTTGTTCTTATAGCATCACGCCTTGCGATTTCTTTTTCATCAGTTGTTGCCATGTTTAAAGACATACTTTCTTTTTCTAAAGCACGAGCAAATGAATTATC
>Ga0181411_1000670_pt1 | contig 12557 bp, 14 predicted proteins | sample 34SPOviralmetaG_FD_130114 | JGI IMG/M metagenome (GOLD analysis project Ga0181411, IMG submission 130114) | Marine viral communities from the oligotrophic San Pedro Time Series (SPOT) site, San Pedro Channel, CA, USA - 34 SPOT_SRF_2012-07-09 | ecosystem: Environmental > Aquatic > Marine > Strait...
ATACAAGTCTTTTGTGCTATACATTGATGCTTTGTCGTCATTTTCTAGTGTGATGCGACACTTGACATTGTCTGGTAATAGATCATAATTTTTGCACCATCTGTCGATTGCTGATCTTTTATCACCGTAAGTGGCACCAATATGAATGTTTATTTTTGACCACCTATTTCTAGGCATACCCATTAAGTCCATTAACTTGCCGTGCATCCTTAAGTCAGTAACAGAACCAGCGACAACCCGAGGTTTAGGACTAGTAAGAATGTTAAAAGGTCCAGGATGAAAAGATAAACGTATATTATTTTGTTTTGCATATTCACCAGCTTGATGTAGATTTTGTTTAATTTTTTGATAATCAGGCAAGTCTTCAATCTCATACTCAGAACCCCAGGGCAGGAGACAAGATGACATACGAAAAACTTCAATATTATTTTGTCTGTTCCACTTAAGTATTGGAAGTATATTCCTAGTATTGTGTTCTGCTAGCTCAGAAGCATAACTAATGCCCTTTGCTCTGAATGTTCTTTTGATCATGCCTCGGTTGGTGGTCACTTTGAAATTTTTCTGTAAGTGCATGTTAATGCATGCGTAGCCTAAGCGAATAGCCATTGTTTCCTCCTTGGATATAATTTATTATACTATACAAAATATTTTGTTGCACTTTTCGCATACTTAAAATATGAGGTATTACTTATGGAAAAAATAAAGTCTTACATTATTGGGGGGTGGGGTATGATATCATTAACAGGATTTTGCTTTTTAGTGTTAACGCAATTTTTTAGTTGCTACGGAAAACAAAAGCCAGTAGAAACAACTAATTCGGTGTTTGTACAAACACACCAGTCAAAATTAGAAAATTTTGTTTTTCTGGTCAAGGAGTCTCATAGTTTCTGTGTTCCTGATAATGAACAGAGTTGCCCAGAAATTTCTAATGTTTTACCTGTGGCTTCTGCATCAGGTGTAATTCTATCATCATCGACATCACACATATTTGTTTTAACTGCAAATCACTTTTGTGAAAGTTCAGATATTGAAAAAATGATGGGAGAATTAAAAATAAGAATATTCATAGGCGAATCTTCTAGGTTGGCTAGTATAGTAACGTCAAGCAAAAAAGCAGACTTATGTTTGTTAGAATCTTTAAGATTTAAAGGTGAAAAATATACTCAAACAAAAATAGCAAAAAGCATGCCATTAATAGGTGAGGAGTTATATAATGTAGCAGCACCTGATGGAATGGCATCGCCTAACACAAGATTAATGTTTACAGGTAATTTTGCAGGTTGTGAGGGATTGAACTGTGTATTTACTGTACCAGCAACCTTTGGAAGTAGTGGCTCTGCTGTATACAATAAAGAAGGCGAATTAGTTTCATTATTAGTAGCTGCTGCTGTCAATTTTGAAAACGTTTCTATGGGGCCTCATGTAGAAACTCTTAATATTCTTGTTGAAACAGTTGAAGAAACAGTAGATATATATTAAGTAAAAAGGTGAATTATGAATCTATACGTTGATGAAGACTTAAATTATAATCCAGAGCAAATGAAATTAGCTGGAGAGTTTATTCTGTTTTGCGCAGATAGTTTACCAATAGAAGGTGATTTTGAGGTTCACCTGGTTAATTCTCGTAAACCTCACGGTATATCAACAACTGCACTTTACGAAGTAGGTAACAATTGCTGTAAAGTATATTGCAGAAAAAGAGCACTAGCAGATGTCTTAAGATCAGTTGCACACGAAATGACACATATGATGCAAGACCAGATTGGTATTTTAAAAGGTCCGATTAGAGATGCAGGCGGTTTTCATGAAGACCAAGCTAATTCAAAAGCTGGTGAGCTTATAAAGTTATTTGCAAAAAGTGATCCGATGAGAAAAGCTATTTATGAATCAGTTAGGCGATTTTAGAAGAAGAAGATCCGTAACTAAAGTGAGCATTTCGCTCTTTTGTATTTGATATTGCACGATCCACAGAACTACTTACACCAGGTACTTTTCCCCATCCAGCATTTGCCCGCGCTGTCATAGTATTAGCTTTATCCTGAGTAGTAACATCATTATAGTTAGAAGCATGTCTTTTTAGTCTTTTTAATAAGAATGCAACAGCAACTCTCGCTGCAACAGAAACATCATTTAATTTATCAGGATTACTAACTAGATCAACGCCAATTAATTCACCCATTTTTTTATATGTGGCTTTAAACGTAATCTGATTAAAGCCTCTACCTCGATACTTGTAACCTTCATCAGGAGCGTTACCGTAACGCCCACCATAGATTTTATCAAAAAAAGCTTTAGGATCTGCCTTCAAAATGTCAAGCGATGCATCGTCTTTCGGTACTCGCTTACCAAATATTTTTCTAATACGTGAATTAGATGTATTACTGTAAGGTTTTTCATCTTTCGGTTTCATGTTTGATTCTTTTGCTATTACACTTAAAATAGCTATTTTTAAAAATTTATTAGTAATACCTTCTTTTTCCATCGCTGACTCAACAGCACGAACATTTTTTTCTGGATAGCCACCACCAACAATCTTAACCGGATCAGTTACGTGAATAGCACCAGAATCAGAACTAGATTTTGATGTTCCTGATGATTCACCACCACTAAAATCACCAACCTCAACTTCTTTAAGTAATAATTTTTTTATATTTTTTCTAATATCAGACTCTGATATTTTCTTTATAATCATCGATGCCTTGTTGGAATCGTAAGTTTTCTTCTTTGACGTATTTCCTAAATTACCACCTATCATTTCGTTATTGCCAACAAATATATCACAATGATTTTTCTGGCCAATATTATCCCAACCATCATAGCTACCGCCACCTCTAGGTGTACAAACAATATCATTTCTTTGTGGCCCACCTTCCAATTCTGAAGGCTTGTATGCAACATACCCAGTTTTCTTTCCAGCATCCCTTGCATTTTTTGCTGATTTCATATATGTAACATGACCGGTCGATCTAGGAAATGCTGGGTCGGGAGATTCTGGTGGACTAACAGCATAAGATATAAATGCTGCACTCCAAGGTTGCGATGCACCAAAATCTGTAGAAGACTTAGCATTTTTCCAATAAGCTGATAAAACATCTTTCATTTCTGGATCGTTTTCATCTCTTCCGCCCCACCTTTGAAACTCATTCTCAGCTCTTTCTGCAGAATTACTACCAACTGACTTTACATCCTGTTTTGCGTCATTAGTGCTAGCTCCTTGATTTTTCGAATCGCCACCACTAAAATCACCTACAGTGACCTCATTTATTATTTGTCTTATTAATAAGCGAAGCTGTTTCTCACTCTTAATAATTTTCTTTGACATATCAATACCCTCTTTTAGTAAGTTCCCGCTGGTATTTCTACTACTAATTCTATTCTTTTTGCTTTTGATTTCACAATCTTGCGAGCTTGGTCACGAACGTTTCCAGGTGTAATACTTTGCATTATAGCGGGATCGGCATTTCCAAGTGTTCTTAATTCACCTTTTATAATATTAGGTAAGGCTTCAACAGATCTTTTGAAGTCTCTATTTTGACCTCTTGCTCTACCTACATGTCTAACTAAACCATCCCTATTAATTGTAACAAATAGATTAATTACACCACCTGTTGTTCTTCCAATTTTGATTCTATCTCTAATAGCAGCTGCAAGTTGAGCAGTGGTATTTGCTGCATATCCTAAATCCTCTAAAGTGCTTTTTCCACCGGACTGTCTAACTCTAATCTTTGGTAGTGGAGCACTTTGTCTGTCGCCACTAAAATCTGAACTACTTTTTGCGGATTGAGTGTCATCACCACCGGTCTGTCTTCCTCCACCACCTGACCCACCACCACCGGTGCGACCTTGACTTGGAACGCTAGTGAATGTTGTTGTACCTGTACCATAATCGTCATTATTATTATAACCATCAGCGACAAATGCTAAACACCCTTTTATATTAGGTGTGTAAGTAGAATAAGTACTTATTAAAGCAGCAGAAACAGCAGCCCACTGATGATTACCAGAAGAAAAAGTTCCTGCAGAAGAATGAGCTGAAAATACCGTGTGGTTTGCAAAAACATGATTTAAAAACAAATTCCATAAAGCGTTTGTTCTAGGTCCCCAGCGGCCATCAACAGTAATCGTAGTACCTAGACCCTGATCACGAGAATATTTGTTCATGATAAATTGAATTTTTTCAATATCACTACCATTTAAAGTGTCAATATCGATTAGTGTAGTCGGTGTTGTTAATGTTCCTCCACCGCTAGAACTAGCAGTACCTAAAAAATTACCGTCCAAAAGATCTTGAATTGTAACAATTACTTCATCATCACTAGCGTTAACGCTAGTGTTAGATTTTAAAATATAGACAGGATAATCCACAATATTACTGATTTCTGAAGCTCCCACAAAAGGGTTGATTACATAAGATTGCAAATCTCCGGCATTAAGTTCTCCCTGATTAGTATCAAATATTAAAATCTGAAGATCTCTTTCATCAGCATCTGAATCATATAAACCCATCTGAGCAGTAAGTGTTGAACTCTGTTTAATAGCAACAATGTTATCGTAATAGTACTTGCTTAATCGCGCAATATCAATTAAGCTAAAAACACCTTCTTTTATTTTTGCCCCAATTGGTGCATAAACCAAATCCGTTAGCTCATCCTCATCGGTACCCATACCAAAAGTCAAATTAGAAGTTGTAGCATCTTGGATTGCAACACTTAATGAGTTTAAGCTGTTCGTACCGTCTTCAGGAAATAACACAAGATCAGAAGGTCTAACGTTAAGACCTCTTAAAAATGTAGTAATTACTGTTGCTAAATTAGGTTTAGAAAAATTTCTTAGCATATTTGTTATACTAGATGAATTAACAGCACTATTTAAATCATTGGGTAGTGAAGCTGGAGGTGTCGATCCTCCGGACGAAGCAGGAGTACCACTAGTCGGCGGCGGTGCTGGTGTGCCTGGTGCAGCCGGTGCCTCATTTAGTCTTCTTCTTTTCATCTCAGCGATTAATCGCTTTCTAATAACTTTTCTAATTTCTTTTTCGTTTAAAAACATGTGTTTTCCTCAATAAATAAAATATAGTCTACTACTCAGCAGCTGCTGTCGCTGTTTTTCCAATTTCAGGAGCTTCCACTGATGCATCAAACGGAGATTTCCCTAAATCTGCCAGTGTTTTTTGAATAACTTTTTCTTCGCCATCTGGGAATTGTTTTCTTAAGTGTTGTTCTACTGACTCTGTACTTATGTTTAATTCACCACAAATAACTTCTTTCATGCCGTCAAGTAATTTTTCTTTAATTAATCCGTATACCAACTGTGATACAACAGTTTCACCCATGACGCCAATAACAGTATCTAACATGGATTCTACTTCTTGTACACTTACACCTTTTAAATCTTTACCGCCTTTTTTTCTTTTTGCAAGAGGACCAGACCCAACACTTAAGTCAAATTCATATTGCGAAAAATAATGAACCAAGGGTGGAAGAACTTTTTTTAATCCCAAACTAGTAACAGTTTGCGTCGAAGCTTGTAATAAAATATCCATTACTTCATCACATGTTATTTGTTTACTAACAATCTTTGTAATGTCACTTAAAGAAATATACACAATAACATTCTCAATAAACTCTGAAAGAGGTGTCCCCCTAGTCATTCCTAAGTTTTTAAAAAGCTTACTAACAAAATATTTTTTTACAGAAGCAACAGCTGCTTTAGGCAAAAACCCCTCAGCTCCACCTGCCTTGCCGGCGACTCCTGCTAAAAACTCTGTAAAGCCTTCACTTAAAATTGCACCTGATTCGTGCAAGACACGGGCTGCATGTGGATTTAAATGTTCAGCTAATATCTGTCGCTTAATTTCTTGTCTAATTTGATATCTTGCGATATTGTCCATTTTTTTACCTCGCGATGTATTATCTTATATAATTTGAGCGTATAGTTTATAATTATTAGGGACAATACTATTTATACAAAAGCTAGGAGCAAAAATGTCAAGTTTTAAAAAAGATATCAAAAGATTACTTAAAGAAGAAAAAGAAAGCAAAAAAATAAACAAGTTAAAGATAGCACCAGTACTAAAAAATACGCTTAACAAACTAAACCCATTTAAAAATGATAAGTTTAAAAAGATTTTAAATCCAAAAGACAAAGAAGAAGTAAAAAAAGTTGCTGATAATCAGCCTGTATTAGACAGCACTACCAGTGACGAAGATTCAAAAAATAGTATTTTGGCGATGGAACAATTCGCATTGAATCTTTTAGATAACGAAAAATATACAATGACAGTTGACAACGATAAGTACGATATCGAGCATTTTATAGGAACGTTACACGGGATAAAAATGACAAACCCGAACCTCTTTATGAATATGATGAAAAACAAAAACATTAAAAAGAGTTATGAAAAATATGAAACAAAATATCCATACACACATGAAAAGAAATCAGGTGGTACTGATACGCAAAGTGCAAAAGTTCCTAGCGATAAAAAAGGGCAAATTAAATACATCCAAAAAGCTGTGGGAACCAAAGATGACGGAGATTGGGGTAAACAAACAAATGCTAAATGGAAAGAGTGGATTGTTTCTGATGGCGTAACTAAAGCTATTGAAAAAATATTAGGTGTTAAAAATGAACCAAAAAAAGAAACACCCCAAAAAACTCCACCTAAAACTGAAAAGAAGCCTGAAGTTCAAAAAGAATCATTAAATAGAAAAGACTTAAGAAATATACTTGAAACAATGGCCTACTTCCCTCATTTAAATGAAGTGGGACCTGATGTTATGACACAACCTGAGGGAGGCGGAAGCAAACCAGAAAAATTAAAGTATCGAGTTAGTGCCGGTTTCCAAGATGATGGAGAAAAATTTTATACTTTTATTAAATTTACACATAACAGGCGGAAGAAAACAAACACATTACCAAAAAAAGATGCTGAATCTATTATTAAAACGTACGGACCTGATGCTGGAGGAAAATTTGATAACGACAAAGCAATCTCACTAGCAACAACTCTACTAGGTCCCGGGACCACTGAGGATAACGTCCAGGCCTTGACAGGGGAAAAAGGACAAGAAGAACAGAATAAAGGCATCGGAAGAGAAGTTTTAATCACTTTAGCAAAAAAAGCAGTTGAGTCATTTAACAAAGGTCCAGTAAAAAAGACAAGCAAGACTAAGAAGTCAACTCCAAAAAGTGACAATATGGGTAGACAAGGTAAAATGGGGGAGATTGCAAAGAACAGAGGTAATGCTTCAGCAATTGCAAAGATGTTAGGTTTTGAAGGAAATTTAAGTGGCGTTGCAAATGCAGTTGCAAAAATTAAATCAAATATGCCTGCGCCTATCTCTGAAAACAAAAAATTATTCAATACTTTGCGTAAGTATAAGATTCTGTAAGAAACAGTTTTTTTAAATCTCAATTACATAGGAATAGTCAGACTTTGGTCTGACTTTTTTCTTTTGAAAAGGTCGACATTTAAAAACTTCCAATATATCCATATTGTTATTTAAAAATATTATTGTCAAAGGTATGCTTGTTTTCTCCATAGTAAATGCATGATTAACAGGTACTTGATAAACAAACAACATACCACAGTTTTTTGGTAGTTTTTTAACTTTTGACAGGCCAACCCTCTTCTTATCTGGAGAATCTGCAACAGCTAGGCTATAATTTTTTCCTTTAATTGTAACTTTAACTTTGCTATATTTTTTAAATACTTTATGAAAGTGCAACACATACCTCAATAGTTTATAATATAATTATAACCAGGGAGATACAATGTTTATTTTACTATTATCAATATTTACAGCGCAGGCAGACGATCTTTACAAAAAATATGATTGGGAATATTCACCTAGAATAGAAATTTGCCCTGAGTCGAATGTAACAATTAATGAAGTAAAAGAAGCACTTGGATACTGGAGTGATGAAGTTGGAATAAAATATTATAGTATTAAAAAAGTAAGTCACTGTGCTTTTAATAAATTCAAGTCTGTACAAATCACAGATGGTAAAAAAATTATCGATGATAGCTTGGCCACAACAAAAGTATCTTGGTACTACTATCCTGAATTAGACCCTAATAAAAACACACGCTACGTAGAATATGCAATAATGAATATTCCAGTCAACCTAGATTATAAAAGACAAGAAATAATTACACATGAACTAGGACATGCATTGGGTTACGGTCACTCTAATCATAACGTTATGAAAGCTTATCACTAACGATATCTTCTATAATAACTGCGACAGTACAGTAAAAGTCCATCAAAGATCGGTAAACGAACACCCCAGTTCTGATGCTGATCTTTTTCCATGTGGTGTGCATAATGCCATGGTAACCACTTCTTACCCCAAGCAACATCAATATGAGAGCGCCTGTGAACATAATAATAGACGTACGCAGAATACAGCAGAGTCATCCAAAAATAAGGAATGATAAACAATAAGGGTAAATGAAAAAGAAGTAACATCGATAATCCTAGAACCTCGAAAGCACTGTTTTCCTTATTTAATTTAAGATAGTTTTCATCATACATTTTGTTTTGCCGTGCTATTCTATGATGAGTGCCAAAGTGACGCTTAAAAGGTCCTTTAAACAATTTATAATTATGCAAAACATGTTTGTGTATGAGATACTCTGCAGCGTGCCCATATATCCACCCTAATAAAATCTGCAAAGCAATATACATAAAAAAACCCCCTATAGTTTTATCTATAGGAGGATTTATATTACTTGACTTATAATTTAAATTATTTTAGCCAATTGTAGGTGTGGAATTTGATTCCTTCCCGTCAATGTATGAGTTAAGAAAACTCTGGAAAGCACGTGCTTCTTTAACAGTCATCGTAATTTGTGAACGAGATGTGTAATATGTGTCATCTGGCGCATTTGTAGTAATTGATACTGTATTTGAACCTGCTTTGTGAGACACTGTGTCACGACTGATGTTGAAATTGAAACGTTTTGTACTTTTTGACTTGTTGAATTGCATGTATTTTCTCCTGTTACTTGCTAATTAGTGGATTCCTTTAAATCCAATATTAATATATTACCGAAGAATAATGTGCTTTACAAAAGTTTTTAAAATTTTTCGGAGAAAATAAAAACCACCGGTCATCCTCGACTCACTACTCCCCAAATAACATGTCCCGCTCATCACTATATAACACACGCATGTGGATGTCTGCACCGAGACTAACAGCCTTGGCCAGCCGATGATTCCCGTCGAGCACCACAACAGGGCACCCGGTCACACGATCCACTTCAGTAATGATCGGTACAGAGATATCCGCACGTTGCACACGATGTGGTTCGATCCCGGTGATCTCGCGAGAGAGCATCTTTTTAAGACTACACGCGTTCATTGTGATCACTGGCCGTGCACGACTGTCTAAGAAAGCGGTCACATCTTCTAGGCTAACAACTCGATCTCCCATATTCCAAGTCGTATTAAGTCCTGACTCACATATTAAGCGCCTTAATTGTCTTTTTGTTATTTTCATTATGATCTCTGTATATATAGTCGTCTTGGATCTCTATGTATCTGCAACATCTTGATCGCTGTTTCTATCTTAGTGTAGATTCCATATCGGAACTGAGAACGATCACGATTAAAATCGCGTAAGTCATCAGCCATGACAATGTGAGTATAAGACTTATTAATAAATGAATACAACGCATCAATCAAGTCTTCAACTTCAACACCAATAGCAACTTTACCACCAGGTAACTCAGGTGCATGCAAGTAATACTGATCTGTCATTTCGATCTCGAGAATACGTCGCACTGCCATTTCTTGTAATAGTTTATGCTCTAAAAAAATGTCCGGGTCGCGATGCTGAGGTATGGCATTTAGATGCTCTTTATTTCTATTTTTGGCATATCTAGTATAGTAAGAGTCATAAAACGAGTCTAGTCGATCCTCTTGTTTCTCGAAGTCTTCCATGGAATCGCGCGCTATGGCCCTTGCTCGATCGTCCACTGCTTGTACATCGTCATAACGATATCCCGGTTCACTAAGAATTGCGGCTGCTTCATTGCCTAACTTCTCTAAGTCACCAACTTCTTGGTACTCTATATAATCATCCACATAATCCGGATCACCACCAAAAGCATCGATAAACGCTTGTGCTTGAGCTAGCTCACCTGCATCGATGAGATCGTGGATCTTATCTAAATGTTGCAGTGGTATATTAGTAACAGAAGGCTTGATCCGGTGTTCTAGGAACCTATCAGAATTTGCTGCAGAAGATTTATTTATATTTGGAATGTATCTATCATAATAATGTGTATCAAACGCATCTAGGCGATCATCCGGATCCTCAAATTGACCCGCGCGCTTGCGTGATATAGACATCGCGCGAAACTGATTTGCTTGCGCGTCCTGGCTAGTATACCCTGGTTTAAAACCCAAGTTTTCAGGAGGCTTTTGGAACATCCCGGCGGTGTTATTGCCTAACTTTTCCAAATCACCAACACTTTCATATTCCATATAATTTCGGGCGTAGCTTGGATCACCACCAAATGCATCAATAAAAGACTGTGCCTGCTCGAACTCTCCATCGGCAATGAGGCTGTGGATCTTATCTAAGTGTTGAGGTGGGATGTTAATAGCATCCGGCTTGATTCTCACTTCTTGTAAGATCAGGCGACGTAATTGACGTCGGGTTATCTTCATTGTCTCTCCGTTCTATTGTATATAACTATCTAAAAGTTCGCCAAAAGTTCAGGAGAAATTTTTGCGACGGAATGTGCAATGTTAAACTAAGATACCAGCTTTTATATTACTCATTAACTGTGGGTCATATTGCGCCGGAACAAAAGAGACTGAAGATACATGTCTACTTTTTCCTTGGCGAAAATTTGTTTGTTTAACTAACAGCACCAGTTGACCTTTGGTATAATCATGCCCTGGCTTAAGCCAGTCGTATGGATGACCAAAGAACAATTCTGCAGGGTCTGCCGGGAGATCGCGAGGAATCTGGGTGTAATTTGCAACCAAATATTTAAAAAAGTCACTATCATGAAAATTAATATAATATCTATTATATTCTGGTGCTTCATAACTTTGCGAAAGACTAGTTCGATGTGAAACCGGTTCAATCGCAAATAATTCAAAGTAACCCATCGCTTCGCCCAGGCTTATTGCTTGATTTACGTCTTCCTCAAGGGGTGTTATTAAAAGCCTAGCTATTTTTTCGTAATTCCCGTGTAAAGATTCACGTAATATCGTTTCTTTAATGATGCGCCTAAGTTTATTTTTATTAATCTTCACGACCTCTCCGTAATGTGTTGTATATAACTATCAAAGATCAACTTATTTGTCTCCGGTAAAATTTTAATAAAAACCGCCGGTCCTCACCGGCGCGAGCTAGCCCTACCCTATGAACGCCGAGTAAGACCCCAAGGGTCCTCCTCAGCTCACACTCTACTTTTTCTTTCCGATACCGGTCAAATGCCACACATCATAATACTCTGGGCACTCATACACCTTAACAATTTCCTCCCCAGCTTTATCATTTATCTTTGCACACACAGCTTCTATCTTATCCCGATCTAAGTAAGCACGCTTCAAACGACCTAGATGATCTCGACAACTACACACCTTATAATGCTCATCATTCGACTTCGTCCGCAAGTGCCAGTGATCACAACGTGCACATCGATAAGGCACTAACTTACGATGCTTCCGCTTACACTTCTTAGCATATCGTCGAGCCGCTGTCTTACTATAAAACGCCATCATCGGTCGACCCGTGCCTAAATGAACACAATTCATTTTGACACCTCCCAAGACCAAACTCCACCGCGATCCTCAAATACATCATCGCTAAACATCGACTCGATCTCCGACCAAGCCCGATCCATTCCTACCTCAGGAATCGGGGCGCTCCGCTTGAACTCCCCTCCCACATTATTGTAAAACCTCAACTTACCATCAAGCATACAATAACTTCCAGTCATCAACTCATTCGACTCAACAACAGGCTCTAAGCGCTCATGCCGAGCAACCCATGCCCGGAATTCCTCACTCGTGATCTCTAACTCATCCCATACATCATCATTCTCGCCTTTGATCGGTAAGGCCTGGAAAACTTTCCAGCGATGTGGCCTTAACTGCGCGACCAACTCAGACATGTCGTCAGCCTTATTATAGTTACAAACGACTGTATTCAGCTTCAATTGATATCCGAGATCTTGTGCAGCTTGCCAACTTACCAACGACCGCTCGAGATGCTTACTATACCCTTTCTTGATCTCACCCGCGCGTCCTCGGCCAATCTGTGCATGTAAGGTGTCATTCGACGCGTCGATAGAAAAGCCTATCCAGTGGAGATGCCCACGCATTTTCTTTAACCAACGAGGTGTTACTCTAGTACCATTGGTCACCAAGCAGGTGGTAAAACCCATCTCTGCTGCCAAAGTGATTCTATGATCAATGCGGCGATCTAGCATAGGTTCACCACCGACAAAGGTAATCTTTCTGACACCTCGAGCATAGAGATCTGCGTAGAGTTGAGGAATGGGGTAGTCGGATTTTTCTTCTATGTCG
>Ga0181411_1000671_pt1 | contig 12551 bp, 15 predicted proteins | sample 34SPOviralmetaG_FD_130114 | JGI IMG/M metagenome (GOLD analysis project Ga0181411, IMG submission 130114) | Marine viral communities from the oligotrophic San Pedro Time Series (SPOT) site, San Pedro Channel, CA, USA - 34 SPOT_SRF_2012-07-09 | ecosystem: Environmental > Aquatic > Marine > Strait...
CACATGGGAATTGAAACCTCCTATTAAGCTACAAACAATGGTTTCATAGTACTGTATACTACGTTGTATGCATTAACTTCATGACTCCACATGTCAAAAAATGCATCATCATCTTCGTACACATCGTCTGATTCACCTGTACAGTATCGATCCCAATGCTCGTTTATGTGTTCCATACCTTTGAGTAAGTCACCGTTTATCTTGAGAATACCTTTAGCAGTCTCATAGTCCATATCCATCTGGTAAAAATTGGGAATCCTAAACATGTAACGCTCCTTTGTTTCTAACTATATATACAGTATAGGGTAAGACATCTTGTTTGTCAACCGGAATCAGCACGAATCTGCCGGAGATTTCACCAGCATAATCAATGGGTTATAAAATAATTTCTCGAAAGATTGGTGCGCCAGAGAGGATTCGAACCCCTGACCCTCGGTTTCGTAGACCGATGCTCTATCCAGCTGAGCTACTGGCGCCGAACTTCAACCTTTGGGTTCCACTTTGGCCTTCTTCTTTGCACCTTTGCGTCTACCCCATTGCCCAATATACAGGTCTTCGGTTCTCGCACCAGGTTCGCACACTGTGATCACACCGCCTCTGGCAAGATATTCTTCTGCAGTTTCGGTTTTCACAGGGCCGTCGAATTTGACTTTCTTGGCTTTTGGCATGTCATGCCTCCTCTTAAAGGTTGATTGTTACTATAGTATACAACATATTATTCAATATGTCAAGAGAAAAAGGGACCGACTTCTATCATTCAAGTGTGTAAGCCGATCCCCTCATGGCATAGTACTGTGTAGTATCCGCCCTACTCGTTGTGCGCATGCAACCTCAGGTAATCATTACACCAGTACTAACTGTTATGATCCCACTACGAGATCAAAGTATTCTTCTTGTGCATTCCACTCAAGAGCTTCTACATACACACCCCAATAACCTGAAATATCCATAAGGTGTTGAGCTGTGTGTAGTACACTGGCTACATCAAATTGACCATCCACTACATGGATTAGATCATGTGATTCAATAGTATAGAAGAACCAATCCTGGTTATTCACTGCACTAGCATCCAATGCTGTATAGCGTACAGGATATGATCCATCTGCAACACTCATACATGCTGTGTTGTCTAGATCCCATACCATACGATTGTTATCGTTAATAGCTTCATCGTTGAGAATGGTGATGGGTGCATCATCAAACTGTGTGTTACGATTAAGGGTTGGAAACTTTACTACGTTATTCATCATACTGTGTACACTCCGTTTTGTAACTATACTATTAATATAAGACATCTTGATGTGAATGTCAACCGAAATGTCTTGAAAAGTTTCCAATGATTTCAAAGGGTTAGCATTTTTTTCAAAATAAATTTGAAATAAAAAAGACTGGTCTCTAATGATAAAACTCAATGATATCAATGACTTACGCCAGGTGGCAACGGCGCACTAGGATTTTTGCCATGCTGTACTATAGACCGGTTTCGTTTTTCACATTCACTACGCTATACACTGTGACTGGTCACGCTTGTACATTTGCTCAAAGGTCTCTAGTACCTGTATATAAAAAAAATTGCGCTAGGGAAAAATTCCCGCTGCGCACATAGGACCTCTCCGGGGACTATGCTTACACTATCACTATACGTTGTACTACTGTGTGTATACGTTGTACTACTATTGATATTGTTGTTTACACGTGTATGTGTAATACTTAGGCTCTGAGGCTTTGATACTGTATGTATGTCATTTAAGGTTTCTAAAGGTGATATCACACACTATATATAGTGCGAATATTCGCTTGTAGTATATTGATACGCTGATGTGTGTTGTGTTACGCTAACGGGCAAACTAGACACCTAAATGGTTGATACATGTATATACGCTTGACTACTGTGTACGTACACGCTGAAAAATTTTTAAAGCCGACTTCGTGGTTATATCATTCTTCTGTTTAAACTAGATCTCAACCTGATGAAAAATTTTTTTAAAAAGGGCTTCGCCGTGCAGTTCCTTGTGCCATTTAAACTACGTCTGAATCACGCAACTTGCAAATCATCTCAAACTTCTGTGCAGTGTGTGAATCTTCAAAGTAGTAGCAATTGGTGTTTGAATCCCATGCATCTGTTACACACTGACTCCACCAGTGTTTGCCAAACTCTCCTACATTTTCTCTGAGGTAAGTATCTATCCACATTGGACCAGTCAATCCCTTGTAGTGTACAAATACTCTGTGTTCCATGTTGTTCCTATATGTGTCTTATGGGTATTGGTTTTTTGTTGTGACTCTTTTTGTAATCTACAGTTCCATCTGGTTGTACCGCCACACGTCTGTGTAATTTGCTGTTGGGTACTCCAAAGCCCAGTATCAATCTTGGTGTGTTGTATTGATCAACGCCTGCACTGTGTAGTATACTTTGAATCTCTACTGCTCTAAAGCATTTACAAAAGCCAGTGGCATAACCCAATTCACTGGCTGCTAGTGCGGCTGTAGCACTGCTGATGCCTATTGCTTGATCAAAGTCTGAATCATACTTTTGCACAAAAGGTCCATCAGTCCATATCAACACCACATTGGCCAACACTTGACTGTTCTTGTTGAAGTTTACATCATAGTCTGGTTCTTCTATTGCACTGTGATACAACTGTTCTATCGTAGTTCTGTCCTGCACAACCACCAATCCATATATATTTTTGTTTTGTTTTGTGGGAACTGCGGTGCATGCTTGTACAACATAGTCTACATGCTCCGCAGGTATCTCCACACTTGTATCCCAATTGCGCTGACATGGTTCTATGTTACGTGCTAGTTGCAGTATGTTTGTCATTGTTTTTCTCTATCCTTGAATGGGATAGGAGGTCTATCTACATATAATCTTCGAGGACACTGGAACTGTTTGAGTGTGCTTGCAAATTCCTTTGAAGTATCACTGCACTTGTAGAAACATTGTTTGTCTTCGCCTTCTATACGTTGTAGTATGAGATTACAACTCAAATATCCAGCTATTGCTAATTCTAATACCATATGCGTATTTATTTCTTCCAGAACGGATCTGTCCAACTTGGTTTCAACTGTTTTGGTCTTGAGATTTTCATTGTGTATGCACTGTGTTCAATCAAACGACTGTACAGTGGGTTTGGTTCACCTGTCCAAGGTGCTCCTATACACAGTGTGATTTTTTCTTCAGTTCCTGGATCCAATGCATGTGGATGTGATCCATCCAACACATATGTATGATAATCCTGTGGTACATACTGTTTCTCTCCTTGTGCATCAATGAAATACAGTTTGTCTATGTCTCCATTGAGTACAATGCGGAACTTGTGTTGTAGTGTTCCTATTTCTTCTTGTGTACTGTCTAGATGCACATTCAACCCAAAGCCCACAGGTGTACGTAGAATAGTAATCCTACCCTCAGGTATCATCCAAGGAAACACACGTTCCTTGATCAGGGCATTTGTATAAGCCATGTAAGTTGCTGCCTCAGTCCACATAAACTCACCATCACGGGTATTCTTTCCCTTTGCTTGACCACCCATCTGACCATCCGCATTGTACAGTGGGAGCATGCTGCATCCACGAAATTCATTGTAGTGCCATGCTTGATCTGGTGCGCTGAGAACTTCGTCCAACATCAATTCACGTTCTTGATCTGTAAACCCCAAATCAATTGCTGCAAAAGTTATGCGCATTTTACGTTGATTTATTTTATCTTTGATCCATGCAAAAGGATTCCACCATTTGTTATTATTCATTTTCAAATTCCTCCTCTTCAAAGTCTACATCGTAGTTTGCTTTATCATCTCCACAACGACCGCAATTCATTTGACAAAGGTAATTGGGTTCCTTTCCAAAACTGCGTTTGAGATCTGTCCACCATTGATGTTGCAGGATATCTTCTGTAGTGTGTTGATGAATTGAATTCCAATCTTCGTGTTTGCTGTACATGATTTGTTTGAATACTTGTTTGGTTCCTGCAAAGATACTGCCACTGTAGTACATACAACAAGGCAATATACGACCTTCGATGTCAATGAATATACCTTGTTCAGTTAGACATTTGGTATCTATGTTGTCCCATTCAATGGGTTCTAGGTAACCAGCATCCCAATCTCCTGGAGCAAACTTGAACTTGTTAATTTTGTTTTGTGCTGCACTCATAATCTCATTTGTGAATCTATCATCACAAACATTGGTACTAACTTGGAACCTATGACAACCCATATCCTTGGCTCTAGCACGTGCTTCTTCTACTTGATGTTTGTTCCAATCAAACTGTATGAACTTCCATATTCCCTTGCCGCCACCTTCTAAAAAACTAGCAAGGTGATTGACTGCTTTGTGATAATCAACTCCAATACGATATATTCCATGTGTATCTTCCAATCCATCAAGACTAAAACTAACATTGTGTGATGTTCCATCCAACACTGTGCCTAGTTGTTTCCAAAACTTGGGATTCCTACACCCGCCATTGGTGTGTATGTTGATAAACGCATCTGGAAACTTATCACGTAGATACTGTACAATATCAATAAAGTCTGGATGCAAACTTGGCTCACCTGCTGTGCCTATGAGGTTTATGTTTAGATCATCTGCCCATCTATCTGTAGTATCAAACACTTTGCGTATAGTTTCAAAACTCAACTGTCTGTTTATCTTTAGATGTGGGTTTAACCACAACTCGCCGTTATGATTTTGATAACGACTGCATATTGGACAGAAGCTATTGCATATTGTGTTGAGTTCGAACTCGATATCTTTAATTACGCTGTGCATATATGTATTTTAACATTTCGATTGTATTGTGTCTAATTATATTTATTTTCGATAAATAGTACTGTTATAACAAAACAAAGACACTAAGTCTTTCCAATTGGAGATATGAAATGATTCAAGAAATAACTTTTGAAGGTTTAAGCACAGAACACCAAGACGTTGAAGAAGCTTTAGACCAAATTTGGACTTGCATCAGAGCAAGTGCCGCAGCAGCAGATGCAGAAACAAAACTAATTGCATTCAGAACTGCTATTGATAATGGCGACGTCACTGTTGAACAAGACTTTGACGCAGAAGCTGGTACCTTAGCAGTTACTCGTACATGGGATGACGATGCATGGACTGCATACGAAGCTATGGAAGGTGGAGATGCAGATGTAATCACAGCTGCATTAACAGCAGAAGGTATCACAGCAACAGGTCTGTAATTCCTAACAAAATTAAAACATGTAACAATTAATTTTGTTACATGTTTTTTATTGACTATCTATAATTAATTGTTTTTTGTAATAGTATTCGTCACGCCACGTGTAGTTGTAAACTGTTTCAGCAATTGTATTGTTGTCTTGGTCCAACAATGCAGTACTCAACAAATCATCACATTCCCATAGTTCTCTACCTATTTGTACATCTGTTTTGCTACCCCAATTGGATCTATCTAACTGTGCAAATATTTGCCAACCCAATCCCAAAGTTTTATCTGTAACATCAATTCCTTTTTCAGTTAGCCATTGCTCATAGCCATCCCACCATTGTTGTCCATCTGTATTGGGATTTGCTATTCCAAAATGAATTCCAAACTCACCACTTAGATATCTATAACCAGTTATGTTTGTATCATTTATATCTGCATCATTGTCGTGGTATGCTTCTCTATGAGTCTTACCAGTTTGTGCATAGTGCATACGTATATCACCAAACTCCATATCTTTCATTTGAAACAATTCATAATCCTCTGGAATCATATCATGACGTACAATGTGTTTCATTTCCACACACCATACAATACTAGAACTACAACTACCACTCTTGTATGCTCGTTGTCCGTGTAGTTGTCCTTCCATCTCATGACACAACCAATTTAGATTATTAATACTCCATTTGTGTATTCTGTCAAACTGATTGTACAATGGAGACCTATTCCATACTTGTCCAATAAGAACTTCAAAGTGATGATGTATTTGATTTAGTTTTTGTTGATCAGTTGATGCAACATCAAAGTGCATATCAATATGATGATCTATGTTGTGTGCTTTTGCATATCTATTGACTGCATCAATATGAAAGTTTATTTCGTCAACCATCAGTGGAAGGTTGCGTTGTGTTGTATCAGTGGGATCATAAACCCATCCATGAAGCATAAACTTTTTATCTATGTTTGCATTCTTTTCTAAATAATCAGTGTGCAAGTATCCTGCCCATTTTTGTGCTACTGCATGATCTTTAATGTTAAAAAACAGATCCTTTTGTACACTAGGGTCAGCTGAATTGCGCAATGTAATTTTTAATTTATTGTATACTGTCATTGTAATATTTACCTATGTTTTGTACTGTTCCATATTTTAATCAACTGTTCTCTATTCCAATTATCTAATACATAGTTGTTGGATAAGTTTGTTCTATTGCTAACTAAAAACTTATCAAGTACTGATTGCCAAAATACATCATCTGAACTTCCGTCAACTGAAAAACGAACTATGTCATCAAAGTCTATAACTCTCCATTTCAAGTCCCATGTAACATATACATTACCAAGATGATAGTCTGTAAAGTTGTGCTTACCAAATACTTGTTTACGTTTCCATACATTACGCTTGAACCATAAAACATATTCCTCTATGTTTTGGAATTGTTCAACAAGTTGTTTGCTGTGTAATTGATAATCGCAATACACTTTCTTAGTAGTGAATTCTAAATAGTAGTTGTGTTTGTATTCGTAGTCTAATATAATATTATCATCCATTGTATTAATCTTATTAACTATATCTTCAATACCTGCATCTATAGATCCATAAATGCTTTCATAGTATTGTGCATTGCTAGGAAGAATAACATTGTTGTTGATTATAATTTTTTTATAAGAATGTTTTAACTCTACTATAGTTTTAGTATCTGCATGCTTGTATAATTCAGATCTCATTGCATTAATAAATGATTGAGTGTATGGGCGTACTGTTGTTTTATAATACTTGTCTCGTTGATACATGTACTGTTTTATTCCAGTATGAGGAAAAGTTTTTTCTGCTAGTACTCTTGTAACACCAATGTGAGGCCATTCACGTTCTAGTTGTACACATGTTATATCACTGTAATCAAATATATCGTCTGGTATATCTCCGTGAGCAACTGTAGCATACCCTAAAGCGTTGTGTGGATTTGATTGATCTACATTGTTATCTTCGAGCCAAGTTTTAAATCCATCCCAATCAACATTTATATCATGGAACATTAAATCAAACTCTCCACTGATATACTTGATTGGTTCAATCTCATCCATTGGAACATTCTCATCACTGTGCAAGTATGCTTCAATAAACTGACGTCCAGTCTGTGGATAATGTAAACGTACATCACCTTTTTTATAATTTTTCATTTCAAATTCAGATAACTGTTGTTCTGTGATAGGATGTTTATTGTTTGGATACAAGCATACTATCATAGTACCAGTATTTGATTGTCCATACTCTTCCAAGTACAAGTGTCCTTCAAGTTCATGACACATGTGATTGAATTGATTTACTGACCAACGAAATGCATCATTGGCATTATTCCAAATGTCTGTTGTTTCTTTATGATGTCCTTGTATAAGTTCAAAGTGTCTATGTATATCATTCAACTGTGATTGGTTTACAGTGATTGCACTAAACTTCATATCAACCTTATAGTCAATGTTGTTGTCATTAAAATATTCATTCACTCTGTCAATATGATAGTTTAGTTCGTTGCATAGCCAAGATTTACTACGAGGATTGCTTGCACCCCATGCATGCAAGAAAAACTCTTTTGCCATAACAACATCGTCATTTGTTAAGTAGTCTTCATGCAAAGCACGTGCCCATGCTTGAGCTAGTGCAGTATTTTTTATAGAATACTTTAAAGTCTTGGAAGTTCCATCTTCCTTTGCAACTACTATGTTTAAATTACTATACATCAAAAAAGTTTTCTATATATGGAGTGAGATAGTTTTTAGAAAAGTCTTCGTGTACTCGCCAGTTAGGATGTGTTAACACACAACGATAATATCCACCTTCATCATATACATTACACATGCTGTGTGCAAACGTGTACGGCATAACTTTATCATTGAAATGTGTTTGTAATGTGTGAGTCAAGTCAGGTATTAGGTTAGTCTTTTCGTCATCTGCATCTCTAACTATCTGTTTGTCTACAGTATTCAACGGTATACAAATTTCTGCTATATCAGGATCCTTGTTGTCAAATATTTCATGTTCTGCACATTCTGGAACTTCTCTATAAAAGCTAATAGGATCTATTATAATTAAATTTTTTATTAAACTTTTCAACAATGTAATAATACTTAATGCTTGTAAATATCTTGCAGGAACATCATCAGATGCACGTAATATTTCTAACGCTTTCTCTGGATCGTAATCAGTAAGATGTTTAACAAATTTATGTGTACTGCTACATTGATGTTTGGGATGATCGGTATGTGTATCCCATAGGTCATTGAGTCTTGTGCTACGGAAAGGATAAGTTAATCCAACAATTACAAGTGTGTTGTCTGTTATCTCATTCATTCTAGCAAGTACTTCACTTGCAATAGCAGTGTTTGAATATCCGCCTACTGCATAATTAGAATAGTTTTTTATTTTTAATTGCTGTGCAGATTGGTATGTACATGTAAGTTTTTCGCAATTCTTTTGCCAGTCCTTGTCACTTCTCTCAATATCATAATAGATTAAATGATCTTTAGATGATCGTTGACGTATAGGTATAGAGCCATCGCTTGATAAACTTCTGTCAAAGTTTTTCTTTGCCCACACATCTATATCTTCTATATTCTTTTGTGGTAATTCAGTACCCTTCATATACGAGCAACCAAATACCATCATACTATCAATCATGTCCACATTCCTTTAAACATATCTGTGGTGTAAACTTTTTCCATAATGTGTTTGAAAAATAACCACAAACATCATCAATTGAATTAGTGTTTAGTGATAATCTTTCTTTATCTAACATATCTTTTATTTCCTGACGTGATGGATCTACAACGTATCGATTAACTAGATCTCCCATGTAACAACATGGATAAACTGTACCATCAACATGTATCATAAGTTCAGTGCCCCAACTTTGTAGACTCTTGCAAGTAAATTTTCTTTGTGGTTGTATTGTTCCACTGTGTATGGGATCAGAGATGTTTGTAGTAATATTTACCTCATCAATTGCGTTGCTTCTTGTTGATAGTTTATATTCTAGATTGCCTTGCTTGTCATATACTCCTCTAGTATGATGTTTACCATTCCAATAGAAACCCATTGGATCTTTCCAGCGTATTTTATGTAATCCCCACTCTTTGCATTGTAATTCTGCTTGAGCTTTTTGATGTTTGTTGTGCTGGAATACTAGATAATCCCATTCGCCATATGCTCCGGTTTGGGTATAAGCTCTAATGTTTTCATCTATTCTCTTCCACAATACCTCACGTCTATAGATGTGATTGGTATCTTCTAATCCATCTACTGAAAAGAATACAGTATGACGAGGCTTGTCTCGTAAACTAATACCTATTTCTTTCCATTGCTTTACACTACCCAGACCACCATTTGTATTAATTACTATGTATGCATCATCATGTAAGTTTCTAACTGTGTACTTTATTATTTCTACAATATCTGGATTTGCAATTGGGTCACCATAGTTTCCACAAAACATTACTCTACGCACATTGTCACGCAAAGTATGTGGAGGTACCCAACGCATGTAATCATCAATGCTTACATTTGTTTGTTCGAGCAATGGATTCAATACACGACTATTATTAATATATCTTGGACAGCCAGGACAATACGCATTGCACCTAGTGCTTAGTTCAAAATGTAATAATAAGTTTTCACTATTCCACATTACGTACACTTTCATAAACTGATTGCATTTTATTTTTATGCTTAGAACACATAGTACTACACATAGCTATGCGTTGCTGATTGTCTGTGCGTAAGCCCCAAGTTGATTCTACTGTTTTAAAATAATATGAATCAACTATATCTTTCAATTTATTTACTTTACAAGATATTTGTTCTTGTTTAAATCTAGATAGTAGCCATTCTCTATTTTGTATATAAAGTTCTCCAGCAGTATGTTGACTAGCGTGTCCTACATGACAACAAGGGTAAACTGTTCCTGCACTATCTACATATATTTCTTTGTTGTGTATAGTTTCACAATGTATATCTTTAGTATGTTTAAAAACAAACTCATTACGTTGGTATCGTTGCATTTGGTTATTGTTGTGTTGTTTATACTTTTCTAGCGTATAGGGTTCTGTTTGTTCTGGCAACTGTTGTGGGCTGTTAGCGTTTGCTATATTACTGTAGTCTTGACTTGGTCCTACTATATCGTAATCAAGTTTACCACGTTTATCTAATACTTGCATATTTGAAAACTGTTCAAATCCTAATGCACGTTTATATATAAATTGTTTGAATCCATATTGTTCACTAAGCTCTTTACATTGTTCAACTTGGTGTTCGTTGTGTTTGAATACTAGCATTTCCCATACAGCATGACCTCCTGCACTAATATAACTTTGTGCGTTAGCCCATGCACGATCCCAATTTACACCTTTACGATATAAATGGTTAGTATCTTCTAATCCATCAAAACTCCATATAACTTTTGAATTGTGTTGCAGTACAGTGCCTACATCAAACCAAAACTGTTCATTACGCATACCGCCATTGGTATGTAAACAAATTTCTACAGATGATTCATTGCGTATGTATTGTAATATAGAAATAAGTTCTCTACATGTACCTGGGTCACCGTAGTTGCCGCAAAACAATATACGATCTAATTGTCTAAGGAAATCTCCAGAAAAACTTTCTTCAAACTGTTTTAGTGTCCATTCAGTCTTTTGTAGTTCAGGTATTGCGTAACCGCCCCAAACATTTCGTGGACAACCTGGACAACTTGCATTACAACGTGCAGTAAGTTCGATGTGTATTCTTTGTATGTCATTATATCTTAACATGTGGAAAGTATTCTGTTATACGTGGATCACGTTTTATAAGTTGCTGTACTCCTGTACGGAAAATTGTATCTGGTGCTCGTCCTGAACGTTTATGAATGTTACGAATATGTTCTTCAACTTCTTTGTCTACTTTGTATTCTTGCAGTGTTTTGTATATAGTATCCCATGGCACAGTATCTGGATCTATATAGTCTACAGACAACGCACCGCTTGTTACAGCGTTGTTTGTAAACTTCCAAGTACTACGTTCTGTGCCATATGGCATACGCATTACATCAAAGCACCAATTAACAAAGTCTGCAAAGTAAGGCATAGACAAATAGTTGTGCGTATTGCAAAAGTATATTCTATCTACTACGTCTTGTACTATATCTAAATTTTTAAGAAACTGTTCCCAACGCAAACCTGTGCGTACTATTTCTGCACGAGTACCTGTGTTTTCTAAACTTACACCCAATCGCCATTCAATGTTATTGTGTGTACGTTCTACAGTGTTAAGAAAGCGTTTCATTAGTTTATCGCCAGTGTTTAGGTTAGTACTAAATGATACTACTGGTCTTTCGCACTCTTTTAGATGTGGAAGTATTCTATCTAGTATACGATATGTTTGTGGCATCAATGTTGGTTCGCCGCCTAACATTGCTATCTCAACATGTGGATCATATTCCTCATCACGTGCATAGTGTGTTACTTCATTTCTATCTCTAATTTGATTTAAACGTAGTATTAGATTATCAATTACTTTATCTGTCCATGCACTATCGTTGGGTACTATTTTTATGCCTTTTTCTTTTTTCCATGCAGTAGAGTTCCAACTACCACAGTAGGTACATGCTATATCACACTGATCACCTAAGTCTATTTCTATAAAGTCTGTACGATCTTCATGGAGTAAATTTGGGTTATTTTTTTGAAAGTCTGATTGCCATAAGTTCCAGGCATTGCGAAACATTCCATCATAGCAAGCTGAGCAGTCTTCTGGCAAGTTTCCAGATAGCATAGTTAATTTGTTTTGCTTGTTTCGCTTATAACCTTCAAACATATCTCCGCCTAGTGCAAAGTCTTGATGATTTAGTTCGTGCGGAGTTTGTTTACAGCAATGCTTTATTTGACGAGCTTTGAGGTTTATATTTGTATCTGTCCAAAGTTTTGAGCATATCATTCTAAGTCAGTCCTATAGTAATGATCTTTAAGTTCAGGGAACGTTTTTAAAAAGTCTTCGCCTCTAATTTCGTCTAGCCTTTTTGTTAAACGTAAAAAGTCTCTGTGAATACCTTTTTTACGATGCCTCGGAGGCTCTGTCCACAAATAACTGTTCACTGATTTATAAAACCATTCTATACGATCTGCTACATCACCTGTAAGGGTGCTGTGATGATTCCATAGTTTTTCGTCCACACGTTTTTTTAAATCGTCTGGCATAGTATTCATATGATACCAATCAGGACCTGTAAGCACATTGCCCAGGTGCAATCTTTCATGATGTAATCCTTTTGCTAACATCCAATCAATGTATTCTGGTAAATTGTATACTGTAAGTAATTGGATAGTAGGA
>Ga0181411_1000673_pt1 | contig 12549 bp, 8 predicted proteins | sample 34SPOviralmetaG_FD_130114 | JGI IMG/M metagenome (GOLD analysis project Ga0181411, IMG submission 130114) | Marine viral communities from the oligotrophic San Pedro Time Series (SPOT) site, San Pedro Channel, CA, USA - 34 SPOT_SRF_2012-07-09 | ecosystem: Environmental > Aquatic > Marine > Strait...
ATTAAACAAAGAACAACAAACAAAGAACAAAACACTCTTGATTAAAACTGCCTAAATATTTAAACATTGAAACTTGCTTCAACTAAAACCACACTACTAAACAAAGAACAAAACAAAAAAACAATGGAACAGGTCAATTGCGATTACAAGAAGATGTATCTTGCTACTGTGAAGCGTGAGCAGGAACTCAAAAAGGGTTGGGAGGAGGCAACAGAGAAGATTGCTCAACAACTCAGTGATGCTCTCCAAGAAAATAAGAAAGTAAAAGAATTCAATAGAGAACTCAAAGATCAAGTAAAGTATCTTGAAGATGAGGTCTGCAGATACTCCAACGCCATTTAAGAAGAATATGTTCTCAAGACTGATTACGAAGAACTAGAAGAAGAACTCGGGGATAAAGAGGTTCTCGCAAAAGCATACAAAGAGAATAAGATAGAAATAATGAAACTCAAAGAAGAACATACACAATATCGTATGGATATTGATGAACTAAAAGATAAACTTCATCTATGTAAAGCATCACATACAAGAATTACCGATAAGAACGAGGAACTCAAAAAGGAGGTCGCGGGATACGAAGAATATCAAAATGAAGTGGATACTATGGAGAATAATCTAGAAAATATATTGGAGGAAGCAGGGGTTAAAGACCCATCAGGTGACCCCTACCTAGAAACAAGGCATTATGATGTCTGCGATATAGTTAAAGGTCTTATTGCTGAGAAAAAAAAATAGTTATAGTAGGTCTTCCATTTCAGGTTCAGGTTCAGGTTCAGGTTCAGTTATAGTTTTAGGTTTTTTTTTATCTTCAGGTTTTTTATTTTTTTTATCTTTTAATTTCTCTGCCTGTTCTTTTAAACCATCCATCTCATCTTCTGAAGGGGGTCTCCGCTCACATTGAAAGATATAACATAAATTCATCTTACAGTGACAACGACTCTGCCATATCACAAGTAATAAAGATGCAACTGCTCCGAGTACGAGGACTACTGCTCCTGCTGCCTGATCTACACTATAGTCTTGTAAGTTACCTTCACTACTCTCACTCATAATGTAATGATATCTTTTATACTTTCTTATATTTTATTTTATAGATGATTATTTACATTTACTATATACAACCACTTACATTTTAGATTTAGAAAACAATCAAAAAGATATCATTGCTTAGGAGGAGGGTTTATAATATTCTGTAATACATCAGCATTACTCTTTATTTGTTTAGTTATTTTATATAAGATACAACAAGAATCATCTACCCTCGCAGCAGTCCCATCTGCATCTACGATAGATGTTTGAATGTTCTGTACTGTACGAGGCACTGTATTTGTAAAGATTGTTGAATCTTTTGCTCCTGTATAAAAATCACCATATCCTGCAGACTTATCTACGACTCCTATGATAGGGAGAGAAATACCGCCTTCACGACCCCCGATATACTGAGGGTTCAATAAATCTGTTTTAATTAAAAATATAGGACTTAACATCTTACGAGGTAAATTATCAGCAATGATGTCTGTTGATTGACAACTCTGTGATATAGGAGCATATGTAGGATGCCCCTGAAAAGGAAAACACCTGTGATCTATTCTATTAGGATCAGCAGTGGATACGGTAGTGGCGGGTTTTGTATCGGTATGTCTCCACGTCGCGGTTATTTGCTCCAATGTATTATGAATAGGTAATAATGATTCTCCACCAAGAACAAAATTTTGAACATCCTCAGTTTTTACAAGAGCATTTGTAGTAGGTGTTGATGATGTTATCCCAGTATTATTATATCGTGCAAGACGCGAACCCTTTCTATGAAATTGTTCATAAGTGAATCCAATCAGTTCCCATAGAGATTGACTCCAGTTCGCTTCATCACATCCATAATCTTCAATAAATATTCCTCCCTGAGCATCCATTATTACATTAGGAGCAGTATTTTGATCCTTCTCTACTGGTTGCCCAGATGCTCCTGCTTGAGACGTAACTTTAAAAACATTATTATAAGGAATAAATGTAGGACTATAATTTAATCTACTTAATCTTTTATTTATTTTATAAACAGGAGTCGTAGCATCTCCTACATCTGTAGCACTCGCACTGACGGATAATGCATTCGTTCCCACCAATTCAGGAGTATGTAATAATGTAAAAGAAAATCTTGATGAATCAGAAGCAAATTGTAAAGAGGGTTGATTTGCTCCACAATATATCTCATTGAATGCTACAGATGCTTCAGGTGAAGGATAAGGTCCGAAACGTGTAAATACGTCTGCCGCCTTAAATAAACCATCCCGAGCGGGTTGAGGTAAGAACGTTTTAAAAATCCTTCCAGTATCATCTAGTGAAGGAAGTGTTGTCTCATTCAGTTTATTCGCAGGAGTCGCAAGCATATCTCCGAAACAAAAAGATCCATTTCCCTGTAATGCCGTATCTACATAATTAGATCCCCATATTCCAGCAAGTCCATTCGTTAAAAGAATCGCAGCAGTTCCGTAAGCATTGAAATGTTTATCAAACCCTATAGATCTATATGACGACATGGTAGTTCCTCCCGCAAATAATGTATCGGGTATCGTACCTGATTGATATTTCTCTACAGAGAAGCAAATATATTCAGCATTTAAATAAGTATATTTTCTCGCAAATCCGTATGTAAGACTACCATAAGCATCCCCTAAATCATTACCTTCACCTTCTACTACTTCTGATCGTGCAGGATTGTAATCAAAGAACACAGCACCAGCACGATGATTATCACGTGTTGTCGGTAATTCAGCATTTGAATAATATTGATCTGATCCCAAACCCTGTCCTTCAAAATATATATCATCCGATATTCCAAGACCCTGTGCCGTATTATAATTATTAGAGACATAGACACTATTTCCACTCACAGTCGTAATATATGTATCTGGAGGAAATGCCCTCCCATCATCATCATCACCATCACATAGTGCTAGTCTCATTCCTACTTTTAATGAAGAACCATCATTAACTGATAACACACCTCCCACGGGATTAAGTGTAAATGCTGAAAATTTAACAATCACTGTTTGATTATCATCTCCATCTTTATTATTAATATGTAAAAATCTCATCTTATCAGGTGATACATCCTCACCAGCAACAGTGTTTCCTGCTGTATTAATAAATTCTTTTTGAGATGCAGACATCTTACTATATACAAATAATTCAGGATAAAGAGACTGTGATTCAATAAACTTCTTTAATTTTAATAAATTTGTATCATTCCAAGGTATCTGTGTTAATATTGTCTTTGAAAAATCTCTTTTCTTATCATCTTCTCTATACGTTGTAAGAGGATAATTCATCGCCCAAGTTGAAAAAGCACCATCTGTACTCGCACGATAACTACCAGTAGAAATATTCTCATCTACCATTAATTCACGACCTGTCTCTTGAATCTCAGGTCTTTTAAATCCCACTGTTGAAAAACAAGAATCATACCAAGGAACCATATGTTCATTTGTAAATTCATATTCTAATTTTTGACCCGATCCCGCAGGGACATCTTCTGTGTAGTCACTTGATGTTTGTTGATTCGTCACGAATAAACTTATAGATGGGAGTAGATCGTCAGGCACGGGGTTCGGATCAGGAGAGACCCGTTTTAAATCTCTCACGCCGCAGACAGTTGCTCCCAAGAGACCCGGAACAACAAATGATTGTGTTGTTGTGTTATTCCTAAAACCACTAATCTTATATCCAGCAGTGACCCGAGGAACATTAGGGTTATATGTTTTATCATCAGTTTTCCCACCATTCCCAAAAACATCATCACTCGCAAAACCAAGTTGATTTGAATCTTTTGGGAAAAACTTTCCATCATTAGCATCCTGAAACATAAACTCACGAACTACAGGATTATAATTATCTTTAAAAAACATCTCAGCATTAGATCGTAAGAACCATCCAGTAGCACACGGGAATCTCTCATATGTGTTTGATGTAGCAGTTAGAGATATATTATTATTCGCTATCTGTCCATCATTACGAGCACCACTTGAATCTTGTTCATCTCCCCAAGATTCACTTTCCACTTTATTTACATCACTCATAATATTTGTAAATTGTGTCGCAACATTCGCAGGACTGTTAAACCCTCTTGTAATATTATATTTAACAGTTTTCTTATACCACATAAAATCCATCATTGCAGGATCACGTTCGCCTTGAAGACAAAATCCAGTTAATTTACCTTCAGGAACATAATTTTTAAACTCTTTTCTTGTAAATAATGTGTAACGAGACCCATCATTTACTATTTCAACTCTTAAACCACGTTCTTCTTCAGTATCATTAAACCCCCATCCATCATATTGTCCGTAATATCTCACATCACAATAATCACTTCCCAACCGATAAGGATTCTGTCCATTCACTGCTCCATTAAAACTACCATTATATTCACGCCAGATACGACCTTGCTGATACCATCCAGATACATCACGACTACCAAATGCTCTTGGTAATGATATATAATTATCACCCTGATTACATTTATAATATGAATGAGTCATATTTATCTCATCATCTTGAATATCATTTACAGTAGGTTCATCTTGTGTATATTCCCATCCATAATTACCCTCTTCAGTTTGTAAATTTAATGTAGCAGATCCATTATTCTTTTCACCATAAGTCCTCTTTACAGATACATTATTTGTAGTATATCTCTGAGTCCTTCCTTCATTATCAACTGCTTTACGTCCTGTGATCTCTATCGTAGATTCTTCATTACCTATTTCAGAGATGTATGCTGAATGAACTGATATCGTATCACCAATTCCTAATTTAATTCCAGATCCAAGAGAATTATTCCAAGTGTTTTTAGATTCTCTATTTCCACCTATAAATTCAACAGAAGACTTTCTATTTGCTTCCAATATGATTGTATCTGTGTAAGACATATTTATATGTATTATATTAAAAATTTAAGTTAAAAATTATTTATTCTAAGCGAAGAAGACTTCCATCTTACCATCAACCAACTGAGCAACACGGATAAGTTCAACATACGAGCGGAGTGTAAAAGTATTCGTTCCCGAAGATTTAGAGTTCTTAAGTTTATCCCAAGTGTTATAGAGTTCAATGCCTCTTGAATTAATTCTTTCATTACGATTGAGTTTATAGCACTGATAGAAAAACTGACCAGCAAGACCAGATACTTCATTCTTCTGTGAATGACCTTCATACAGTCCCGAAGCAAGACCCTGTCCTTCAAAATTGTACTCTTCACGATAGACAAACGGAACCATACCCTCACCCTGAGTTAGATTATGGAACTGCTGTGCAGAGTTATCAACATCTACAGGATACAAGAAATGATCGTTATATTTAGCATTCGCAGTAAGGACACCATTGAAACGAGCAGTTTCAGTTCCCGTATATTCACGAGTGAGTGATTTTGAGTGATAGTTCTGTAGCATAGAAATGCCTTTAACATTATCATCAGAAAGAGCAGTAAATACTTTAGTGACAAGTCTTCCAGCACCACCAACATTCACAATGAGTTGTCCGGTGGATGCCTCCGAACCCGTCGCAGCAACAGGGATCGTTCTCTTTGCAAGTCTGTAGTCCATAAATGTAAATGATAGATTAGCATTCTGAGCAGCATACTGTTCCATCATCTCCTGAGGGAAATACTGATAATCAGCAATGAGTTCAGTAGCAGTCGTATCAATCTCAAAGGCAGTAGTCGCGGCAACTCCACTAGCAGATTCAGGAAGACACATACGTTCATTAACAGATTTATTGAAAAAGATTTCTATTGTAACAGGTTCAGACATCATAAAGAGGGGCAACTGATTCGTGTAGAGGAATGGAAATAGATCCTGAATAGAAACAGAAAATTCAGGTCCGTAAGCAGCACTCGTTTTAACAAATAGACGATCAGTAATATTACCATCATTCTGAGTTCTAGTTGATTCCGTCTGTACTCCTACGTCAAGACCAACACGCTGTGCTTCAGTCTGTAGGACGGCATCAGCACCAGACCAATCATTACCTCCTTCGCTGTAGTAAGGTTTGTGAGCAAGGCGACGACCTGAAATAAATAGTTCTCTCTGTTTCTGCTGCTCATTAGATAAGAACATAGACTTATACGCGATATAGTGAGCAAAATCATCAATTTCTGAGATAGTTTTAGTTCCGCATCGGAGGGCAACTCTCTGAATTAGAGAATGTATCCCTACACCGACAGGGAGGTAACCAGCAACAGAATTCTCTTTTAACCTTAATACAATTTTTGAATTAGAGTGAAGAATCCCTTTATTCTGAAACTGAAATCTACAGAAGGTATCTGTATGAACGACAGGATCTAAAACATCTGTTTCAATATCAATAGCAGTGTTAGATGGAATTTGTCCGATTCTTACAAGATCGGGGACGGCAGAAGCATCCGAAGCACTCGGAGTAGAAGACATCATTTGCGATTGGTCACTTGAGGTTGCGTAAGACATTATTTATAATGTAAAATATATTATAAATAAAAAAATAATTTTAAAAAACAATTGAAAAGATATCATTTAACGAATAACAGAAATACCGTCACCACTAAATGCCAGGGTTTGCTTTGAATGAACAAATAGATAGAATGCCTGAGGATTATCCGTAGTTAATAGACATTCCATATTCATTCCCCAATTAACAGATGAAAAATCAACTCCTTGTCCAGAGATCACATCATACGCGACTCCTATACCCGCGGAACTGCCTCCATCTACCTTAATATTTACAACAGCAGGAGTCCCAGCAGTATATTTAGTGTTAAGAGGATTCGTAGAAGTCCTACGAAGTTTTGAGAACTGAGTAATAGCATTCATATAATTCTGAACAATCTGAGTATCCGCAACATCACTCGCAGCATTCGCAGAAACACTTGAATCCTTCTGAACAGTATCAATATTATATTCTAATGGGAAACGCTCTCCACCACGAGTGAAAAATAACTGCTGAATTTTAGCAGGTGCTTCTGCTGTTTCAACATCATTCACTTTAATTATCCCACTATTTACAGGAAAGTTATTCGCAAGACCATTCTCACCTCTGTTATTAATTTTATCAGCAGATATAATGTTACCAAAGACTCCGAGTACTCGGGAGAGGCCCAGATTGAAATTTACAATCGCATTCGTAGAGTTAAATGTAGTGAAGTAGGATGAAATAGAATTATATTCAAAGGTGGAAGCAGGAGGGAGTTGAGTAGAAGGATCAGGAGTCATAACCTCAGCAGAAATACTTAAATTGTTTAGTTCATAAAATGCATCCTTAACATCAGCAGATGTAGAAGTTCCAGTAGCATCAAACAGAACATTAGAATCAGGGGCAAGTTGAATTTCTACGAGGAGACCACCAAGACCTCCAGCACCATTCGCCATAAGAGGAATAGGGTTCTGTCCGTTGAAAAGTCCGCAAGGAAGGTTAATACAGAAAGAGTTTCCACCCTTCTTAGTATCCGTAGCATTAGACGTAGGCATCCCAACGACAGTGTGCTGCTGATTCACGTAATTTACAGACGTAAGAGCAGTCTCAGTTAAGTGACCAGCATTGTCCTGTTCCGAAGAAGTAACGGGAAGGTATGAACCCATAAATCTTTGAAAATGTTTTATTTCTTCAATCACCTGATGTGTCGCCTGAGATTTAATAGTAAGAGAATCAATTATACTGTAAAGTCCTAACTGTTCGCTCATCCGAAGAGGAGTTGTAGATAGAGTTCCATCTGCCTTAAATACATTAAATTTACCGACTAGTCGTACAGAATTACCGATAAGCATACGGTCTTGCTCACCGATAATAAACTGAATAAGAGGATTACCATCTTTGTAAGATATCTTTCCAGTGGAAGTGTGATTGCTTGGAGTCACTTGGAGGTTTTGACGGGAGGACATTATTTATAATGTAAAATATATTATAAATAAAAAAATAATTTTAAAAAAGATATCTTTAGTTCTTTATACTTCTAAAGAAATGCTGTCACCACGAACAACAATGCGTCTTAAATGAGCAACAAAGCAATTCCAGAGTTTCGCTTTTGTAGGTCCTGTAGTCTCCTGATACTCAACCTGAAGATTGAAGTCACGACCTCTTGCATCGTAGATTCCTGAAGATAGTGACAGAGCACGTCCGATGAAGAAATTATCTTGACATTTCTCAAAAGATAGAGGATCAATATTCGCCATTCTCAATGCTTTTTCCTGTTCAATAAAACTCTGCTGATTAAGAGGCATCTCATTACCACTATTTACAGAGATACGGTTAAGAGGCACTTTTCTATTAGGATTCAATTTCCCATTATAAATAAATTGGTAGTTACTCGCATGATCTGCGATTCCTACAAGACCACTACGTGTAGAGTGATTTGTGGAATAATCACCACCAGCAGTATCCCGAGTAATCTCATTTACCTTATAAACATCATCGCCCGAAAAAATAGTCTGTTTCGCAGTGTAAGGAGTCGCATCCGTAGGGATCGCCAGAACTGACTTACAGCGACTATTCTGAATAGGCAAGCGAATATTTACAACACGATCACTCTGTAACTGAGAATATTTGTAATTAGTGTAAGATAGGAAATCATAGTTCATCGCACCACCTGCTTTCATCATAGAGTTCATCTTAGAAACATATCCACTCGGCATCTCAACCTGCTGAACAATGAGTTCAACATTATCTACAGAGCAGGTTGGAGTGAAAGATGATGCTTCATCTACTCCTGCAGAATATACGTGATACTTCTCAGTTGCCGACGGACTAATTGGATCTCCCCAACTGTTCGTCGTAGAAGCAAATGAAATCTTAACTAAACCAGTAGTAGTAGTTCCACCTCCAGCAGAAGCATTGTATTCAATATCAGTAATCTTAACTTGAAGAATAGCAGTTGCGGCATTACCATCTACAGGTATCCGAGAGTCGCCAGGAGCATCCTTATCTAGATCCGTGGAAGTTACAAAAGCAACTGTATCACCTACAGAGAAAGGACACGTCTCAACAGATATGACACCATTCGCACGTTCAAGGTGAAAGAACGTTTGAGCAGAACCATTTAACCAAGAATCACGAGCAGCATCTGAACCACTGATGGAGTGGAATACAGGATTAGCAGTAACTCTCTTATTTCTAAGACCAGTTTCTAACTGACGGAATACTTTATTTGCATCTTCTAGGATTATTTCAATACGAAGACCCTGCGTCATTCCAAGTGGAAAGATACGATCATTTTGGAAGATTCCTGTAGGTAGTGTGAGAAGTGCTTTAACAGTCTTAAAATCAGTGTTTTCAAGTTTGCTTCCATTACGATCAAAGTACGGATTCGTATCAAGGTTGTTCATATTCGTAGTAGTAGAACCCTGATTAGGACGTGCTTTATTACTCTCAAGAATAGTCCCTTCAGTAAGAGCACGTTTGCGTCTCATATTATCATTTGTCTCGTAATCATATTTAAGAGCACTTAATACATTTACATTCTGAATTTCTTCCAAAATTTGATTTTGAGCTCCGCCTGAACTGACCCTAATATCCCTGATTAAAACATTTGCCCCTAGGTCACCATCAAGTGTGAGGGGGATACCTGTCTCTCCAGCAGGTAACTGAACACGAACATCCATACGGAGATACGTTTCACTCGGCATCATAAATCCAACAGAAGGAGGAATTACAAAATTTACTTGCTGTCCTAATTGATAACTAAGACCATTTTCTGCTTGAACAGAAACTTTCTTTTGAGAGATTGGGATCTTGTCTTCGGAACTCCAGAACGATTGTGTAGGCATATTTTATTATAGAATTATATTTTATTTCAAAATCAAAAAAAAATCTAAAATGATCCAGTCCCCTGTGTCGCATTCTGAACATGTTGTTGTCCTGTCGCAACCAATCCACTTGAGACCATTTGATTCACAGGAGCACTCATCTGTTTAAGAGGTCCTAGAGCAGCAATTTGACTCGTTCTACGAGTCTCAACTGAATTCTGTTCATTCGTAGCATCTGTTACTTTATCAGTATCCGTCTTATGACTATCTATTGTATCCGCAATTGCAGATATACCTGTCGCTAATGCCCCCAGAGGTTCTAGAGCAGGAATAAAAGTTCCAACTATATCTAACCCAGTCCCAATAAGACCACTTACTTGACCCACATCCGCAGCAACATCATATTTTTTCTTACCTGTCTTTGGATCTACAGTTCCAGCAAGACCACCCGTCGCTAACTCGTATGCAGATACAGCACCACCAACTGCTCCTACTGCCTTCAATCCAAGACTCGCCTTTGACATACCACCTTCAACAGCACCAGATATTTTACTTTTCGCTTTATTTAATACACCTTCTGTTTCATTTTCAAGTGATGCCGTAGCAGAAGGTTTTGTAGAGGTAACAGAAGGAGTGTTCTCATTTCCTGCTAGTGTTTCATTCTGAACATTTCTATTTGAAAAGATAGCACCGTGAGGAGCAGTTCCATCATCGCTTTCAGTAATAGAAGATAAACCTCCCCTGTTACTGTCTGCCTCTTGTTGATTTAATTTTTCTAATGCGGTTTGTGGTCTCGCCTGAGAAGCATCTGATGCCGCAAGTTGTGATGTAAGATCTTGTCTTGCTTGATCCGCTGAGCTCAGTTTCACAGCAGCAGCAGCAGGTTTCTCATTCAAAATTGTAGCATCCCCATAAACTGCCTTTAACTTAGGATTATTCTGAACCGCTAATTCCCTCTGTGATCTAAAAAAACCTTCCTGTCCTCCCGTTGCTGCTGATACTTTTTTGTAAGCAGAAATACTCTTTCCAATACTATGAACACCTTGTCCAAAACCTACACTCGCAAGAGTATCGTGGAATTCATATAACATCTTATCTTGTGATGCATCCGACTTCGCTTTTGAAACTCCTGCCTTTGCCTGAATACTCTCACGATCCAAAGAGTTATTAATATTATCACGAGCAGTTAAGATCTGTTCATTGTATAATTGATTACTCGCGGTACGAGCATTGCCTTGAGATCTCGCCTCATTAATATTGTATAAGTCCATATTTATGATGTATCAACATTTTCTTCTAAATTATCTTTTTTTAAAATATCATCTATATTTTCTTCTTTAACACTTTCAGTAGGTTTATCGCCGACCGCCATAACCTCATCAAAATTACGATACATAATAGGAGGGTTCTCTTGTAGATCTAAATGAATAAAATTATAACGATCTGGTGTCGCTTTTTTGTAGAGTGCTATAAATTTTTCAGGTCCTCCAAATAGATCTCCATACTCTTCAGCGACCTTTAATAACTCTTTTCTGTTTGGAAATGGTGATCCAATAATAACGTTCGTAGCATTCTGTCTTATTATAGGGGATACACTACGAAAATTCTGACTAGAGATAACTAATAACTTAATATTAAAATGACGAAAACGGGATGCAAGATGATTTATTCTACCTTCTCTTTTGATTGATCCGAGACAATCATCTATAATCACTCCTATTTCAGGTTGATCTTCTTTATCAAACTCTTTCTGTCTTTCTACGATACCATCTATAATACTATCATTGTACTGATCATAACAATCAAATGCTTCCTTTAAGAATCTTGATGTGACATCATTTGCTATCGTATTAGAAATTATATGAGTTGAATCAAATCTCTCTTGTGCATCGTAGAAGTCGCTATTGAGAAGCATATTAGAGATAAGTGTTGATTTTCCAGTTTTTACTGGACTGACTAAAAGAACACACGCTCCACCACCAAATCCATCTATCTGCGGAAGATGTTTATGAACAGGAGGTAATCCAGATTTATTTAAATATTGAACTTCGGGATCTCTTACAGGGATGACGCTTGGTCCTTTTTCCATTTATTAATATATATATATATATTTTTATTTTCTTTATTTATTGTAAAGATGAGGGTTTTTGTTATTAATGCTTATGAAGAAAGAAAAGAAAAGTATGATGAAAGATATGAATTATATCCTGCTGTTCATTGGAAAGATGTCACTGAAGAACAAACAGAAGAATTACATTTTCGTCATAATGCTAATATGGAGTATCGTAGGAAGGTTACTGCCTGTTCATTATCCCATAGAAATCTATTAATGAAGATTATTCAAGAAGACTTAAAAAATATTGTAATTATAGAAGATGATTGTATTATAGAAGATTTTGATAGATTGGATGAGTTAGAAGATGTAAAGGACTTTTGCTATATAGGAGGACAGATAAATGCTCCACTTATGAAGGATTTTAAAAAGTTTCAAGATATCAAAGATAGTGTGCGAGAAAATTTTAGTAAAGGTCTTAATGTAATAGATCCGAAAGAATTTAGACTCGCCCACGCATGTTCTTACTTCATTCCAGATGCACACGTTGCTCGTCACATTTTGAATCAGATGCCGAATGGTAAAAAGATGAGAGCAATTGATACAGAATATATTTCACTTCAAAAAAAAGATATCATTAGAAAGTTTATTTTTCCAGCAATAGGAACATTATATCTTAAAGATGCCTGTAATGGTTTCACATATTCTACTTATAAATTGTATGATGATCAG
>Ga0181411_1000680_pt1 | contig 12510 bp, 10 predicted proteins | sample 34SPOviralmetaG_FD_130114 | JGI IMG/M metagenome (GOLD analysis project Ga0181411, IMG submission 130114) | Marine viral communities from the oligotrophic San Pedro Time Series (SPOT) site, San Pedro Channel, CA, USA - 34 SPOT_SRF_2012-07-09 | ecosystem: Environmental > Aquatic > Marine > Strait...
CATTGATACCGCATCAACTTTAAGTGTAAAGTCAACAACAGCATCATCTTCTCCAACGACTACACTTATAGTCTTTGAAGAATAACCAATAAAAGAAGCAGTAATATCATATGTTCCAGCAGGCACATCTTTGATAAGATAACTACCTTCGCCGTTTGAAACTGAACCAAGTTCTGTTCCTACTACTACGACATTAGCTCCTTGAAGTGGTTTTTCACCACCTACGACTCCTGAAATAGATTGAGCAAACAATCCTGTCATCATCATAAGTAGTGTTACTAGATTACGTTTGTTTTTCATAAAACGATCTCCATGTTTGTTATTGTTAAGACGCATTTTTTCACAGGTGCGTCAGCTGCCTGTCCGCTTTTGTTAAGTTTAATTTGCATATTCCTGGTCATCATTGTCGCCTGTTTGAGGAATTATCTCACACGAATCATTGTTACAGAATTTATCTACTTCTGCTTCTTCGTTTTTGATTACACCAAAAGATAACTTACCTAACTTCTTAACTTCTTTATGGTAAGTTTCTTCTTCAATAGCTTCATATGGCATTTGTTGATAAGCACCATAGTCATGCCTCGGTAATAAACTAATACCTTTCAAATGATATTGATAGTAGTTTAGAGCAGGAGCAATTTGACTCTTTTCTGTTTCAGGATCAAATGTAACTGTGCAACTGACTTGGTTATCAGCCCAATGTCTTTGTAAGAAAGCAGCTAAACTGAATTGTTCCCAAATCGAAAGTTCAGCTGCTGTTCTTATCCCCTCACCAACATCAACCGGCACCTCAACAACCATCGTTGTATCTTCTGAACCAAAGGCTGGTTCTAATTTATAATTAGCCTTCTTCAATGGTTCTAATAATTCTGAATGTTTTGATAACCTCATTCTTCTTATATAAAATCTACTTTCGGGATAATGTAAACCCGGAGTAGCACCAGCTAATAGTGATACCGTTCCACTTGGTTTAACCGAAGTAGTTTTGATAGAGTTAGGAACAGCAAACCAATCTGAATACATATCATCCCATTGTTGGATTACATCATATCCACTGTTCAGCCAAGTCTTTAATTCATCTAATCCTCTGTTAGTAATGAACTGAGCAACACCACTTACTGAACATCCTATTCTTCTGTTTCTCAACATAACTCTATTGGTATCACTCCAATGAGTTCTACCTAATGTTACTGTTTTAGCATACAGATAAGCATATTTTAACGTTCTTTGATAATCTTCTAATGAATCGTGATTATCAGGAAATGTTTCAACTAAACAACATAGTTCGTATGATTCTAATGATTGTTCTAAACAAGGATTACCACCCATAACTCTATGGTCTTTGTTATCCCCACCATTTTTCATACGAGAGTATTGTCTCATATTATCCAACCATGCAAATCCAGGCTCGCCATTATCACCAATTCGTTCGGCAGCGGCAGTATAATCCATACCCAATTCTGCGAATATACTATTATTAGATGTCCATCCATATTGTTCTCTATGTGGATTTACTTTGTAATTTTTTAAATCTAAATACTCTTCTGAGTGGGGATCACCGAATACGATTTCTGCTGTTCTTCTAACATTACCAGCTACAACACACTTACCAATTAGATTCATTATGTCTACGATTGTTGTGATTGTAATTGGTTCTCCGCTATTCTTTTCTAATACTTCTCTTATACTCTCATGCACTTCTGCAAGAGGTTCGTGTCCACTGCTGACTCCACCAAAACCTGTTATAGGTTCTCCTGCCTTTCTGACTTTACTATAGTCAAATTTTACAGAAGCAGTTCCGTGAAAATAACTTTCTAACAGAACCTTTAGTGATTCAACCCAACCCTCTCTATCATCAGGCACTTCAAATATAGTAATATCTCTATCTTTATTTACACCTTTAACTACTATCTCACCAGCACCTTTTGTATCAAACCCAACGCCAACACCTAACATACTAGCATCCATAAGGAAACAGAATGGTTTAGCATAATCTTCTTTTATTGTTTTAGTTGATACAAATGCACAATTGTTTAGGGCAGCGTATAAGCCTCGTTCTTCGGTTATGGCTGTTCCCATAGCCCAAAGTCCACGACCAGGTGGCAAGAACTTCATATTGAAGATACGCTCATACATCTCTTGTGCTGATTTTTGAGCTTGCCACGGATTCCACCCTAATTGATGTCCATCAATGTGATTTTTTTGCATAGAGTATGTTCCCTCTACGACTCTTCTTACAGTTTCCCACCATCTTTCATTTTTTCCATCTTCTTTGATTCTTGAGTAGGTTCTCATATAAACCAATTCACCCAAACCATTAAAACCAAACGGAGCTTTTTTTCTTTTGTATTTATTTATAAATGTATCCGTTAATGTAAATTTTTCCATAGTTTTTCCCTTATCTTATTATTTTTTTTTATCTTCCACTATATTAAATATAATATATACAAGATCTTATTTACTCAAATCCGCCCATATCATTATATTTCTGAGATAAAGTTTTTCGCAGATATTCTTCTGAGTTATCCATCTTGCCTTGAGCTACTTTACCACTAACAGTAGAAGCCTCATGCACTTGTATCAAACCTGTATTTGTATTAATGTTAGCTGGAAATGTAATTCCATCTACACCAAACCTATTTTTAATTACGTGAAACCTACCTGTATTTGCAATCTTATCTTCTACTTTACGACTTACAGACATAACAAAGTCAGCAGTCATTACCTTAGAATAATCCTCTGATACTTTACTAGCATCAATCACTTCTTCTTCCAATGAACTACGATTAGCCTGTGATGCTGTCCATACTGGAATATTAAACTCACCAGCCATACCACGAAGATTTTCATATGTCTCACCAGTAGCATGCCTCTTCTCTTTATAGAATGTAGTTGGTTTTAGAATATCAGCATAATCAACTATAACAACATCAGGTTTGATTTCCTGTATTTCCATCTGTTTTAGATGAGCAGCCAAAGTATTTACTGAAGCAGCACGAGTAGGATAATATTTAATTATTAATTTGCCTGTTAATCCATCTATGACTTTTTGAACATCATCTTGATAGAATTTAATATTAGAAGTTGTGACTCCGCTAAATACTGTATCATATCTTAAACCGACATAACTCTCATTTAATTCTAAAGTGTAATGAACAACAGTTTTACCCTGCCTTACCAAATGAGCACCTAATGATTGTAGACACCAACTCTTACCGATACCAGCAGGAGCAACCAAAACACCTAATTCACCACCTGCCAATCCGCCATCCATCACATCTGTTACAGCATCCCACGGAGTTGGCATAGTTTCCCTCACGGATTCATTTAACCTAGCATCTAATGATATGATATAATCGTGACCTAAATCTCTTTCGCTACCAGCCTTCATAGCTTCATCAATTTTGACTTTTATCTCATCATAGTTCTTCTGTTCTAACAAATCTATTGATTCTATGATAGCGCCTTTAAGAACCTGATTCTTACAGAAACCTAAAGTCTCCTGCTTTACAAATTCTAAATCAGTAGCCTCTATATTTCTCCAAGCTTCTTTTAGATTGTCTATAACAGAAACCTTTAAGATATCATCATCCATCTGATTAATTTTTATCTTCAACACTTCTAATGTAGGAGCCTTTCTAAACTCATAAAAGTATTTGCTAATTCTTTTAGTCAACCATTTGTTAGCATCTGAGTCAAAGAATTTAGGTTCTAATATATCGCTAATTGTTTGTATGAATTTATTGTCCGTTAGTAAAGATGATATTATCTTTGATTGAAATGTCGGACCAAATTGATTAAAATTTTCACTCGCCATATAATTCTTTCATTTTCTTTTCTTTAATTTCCATTTGTTTTTTCTTACGATAGCGTTCCCTAGCCTTTGCTTGTAGAACTGCTCTGTTCTTATGGTAGTATTCCATAGACCACCTTCTCTGTGCAGCTTTTCTATCTGCCTCAGAACTATACTTTCTCTTTCTTCCCATACGTTCCCTCAGCCATTTGATTCAACTTAGCAAAACATTGAACTAACCAACTCTCCATATTTGGAAGTGTAGCAAATAATCTATCCTCTATGAATTTCTTCTGAAATTGCATTTTATTTAGTCTATTTATAGGTTCTCTGATTTTATCTAAGATTTTAGTTTTAGCAGAAGTGCTGATATCTACCTCTTCTAGTTGCATCAACCGGTAATTTCTTCTTAATATTTCTTCATTTTCTTTAAGCTTTTCATCTTCTTTAATAATGTCATCTATATTAAGTATCTTATCTTCGAGTAAAAGTGGAATCTTTTTTTGAATAGTTTTCAATCCCCATCCACGAACTCCATTTATGTTATCAGACTTGTCTCCATCTATAGATCTATAGACAGCAAAATTATGTGATGGTATTCCATAGTCCTCTAAAACTTTAGGAGGATCATACATCTTTTTCTTTGTAGGAGACCAAACCGATACTCTATGATTTACTAATTGAAGAAAGTCTTTATCTGTAGACATTAGAACTATCTTTGATGTTTTTAGAATTTGCTTAGTTACATAAGCCATCGTATCATCAGCTTCAATATTCTCAATAGTTATTGTAGTGACAGGCAAATAATCTAAGTAATCAATGACTCTTGTTAATTGCATAATCATTGATTCGTGCTCATCTTCTTTGTTATTAAAATCATAAGAACGATTTAGTCTTTCCGACATATTCCTACCAGCTTTATACTGAGGAAATACTTTCTTTCGACGGTTAGACCCACCTTTACCATCAAATACTATGACAGTTCGGGTAGGTCTGATTGTTCTTATAGCATATCCTATTGACCTTAGAAAACCAACTATTCCCCCAACATGAGCACCGTCATCGTTGAGAGTTGGTATAGCACTAAAACATCTTATAAATGTATTTAAGCCATCTATAATCAATACTTTATCATTAGCAGTTTCTGATGCTGAATCACCACCTTTTTGCTTTATTTCTTCAAGTATAGATAAGTATTTAGCATTAGTCACCTAAAACCTCATTGGTAATCTCTACATCATCAATTCCTAAATCAGCTTTAGTATATTTCAGTATAACCTTATCGCAAATCATTTTGTAACAATGTTCCTTAAACTCCGGATCCTCTAGCTTTTCAGCCCAATCTTTGGATTGAAATTTAATTTCATTACCTTCATGATCTTCCATAGTATACCAAGCACCACCAACTTTTGCAATCTTATGTTCTTTAAGAACGTGTAACCAACTACCTTCATCGTCAACTCCGCTCTCAAAGTATAACGGAAATTCAGCTTTTCGTAATGGAGGACCCAAACGATTTTTGATTACCTGTGCCAGAATAGTCATACCAATTACATTCTTTTTGGTATCTTTTATCTGACCTTTATTCTTTAGTCTTACACGAGTTGATGCGTGAAATGGTAGAGCCTTACCACCTGAAGTAGTATAAGGATCACCGAACATAGCACCTAACTTTACCCTTAACTGGTTAGTAAACACCAAAGCAACTCTTTGTCTACCAATCATTTGAGTAATCTTTCTCATAGCCTTTGATATGATGATAGCCTTTGAAGTAGCCCAACCATCTTTATCAAAGTCAGCATCTAACTCAACCTTAGTTGTAGCAGCAGCCAATGAATCTACTAAGATAGTTACTAACCTATTCTTATCTGATTCTCTTACTTTAGTTACTATTTCTTCTATAGCCTCAAAGATATCCTCAATGGTTTCTAAGTGTAGATACAACATCTTATTCATATCAACACCTATAACACCTAAGAACTCTTCACTTACTGCTGTCTCTGTATCTATGTAAACAGCGACACCATCTTTCTTCTGTGTCTCTGCAAGTAGATGAGCACCAACTAATGATTTACCACTACTTTCCAAACCATTTAGTTCTGTAATCCTACCAACTGCAATACCACCGTTAGGGCGATTTGAAATTGCTAAGTCTAACATTGTTGAACCTGTTGAGATGAACTCTTTGATATCTGTTGGTGTTTCTTGTGCGCCGTCTAAGAAGTATGCAACCTTATAATCTTTGAATTTTTTATTTAAAGAGTCGGCGAGAACTCCAGCTAAATCGTCTTTAACTGACATATATTTCTCCTAATTAAATAGTGGGTGTGTCCGGCTTTGTAAGGGGCGAACCTCTTTTACACACTCGGTTTTATTAGTGTTGGCTTCAACACCCACTACACTTTATTTACTTATTGAATAGATCGTCAAAAGCAGCACTAGCATCTTCAACATTAGAATTTGCTGCGGAAGCTGCTACTACTGATTTAGGAGCCGCTTCTTTCTTAACCTCAGTTGTTTCTGCATCATCAGGATTTAACCAGTTGTTCAGAACACCTGTTAGTTCTTCGTAAGATAGTTCCTGATATAACTCAGTAATATCCTTCTGATTTTCTAACATATTCTCCATCTGTGCCTTATCTTCCACAATAGGTGATTGATTAGGTTTAACACGGATTGAAGTCTTAGGAAAAGAAGCACCACTTTCTTCAGCAGTAATGAACTCAACTGAAATATCACGACCACTAACTGCGTCTGTAATATCACCATAGTCTGGATCTGCGATTACTGAAAGTAATTCTTGATAAACCGTCTTACCAAAACCCCAAAAGCGAACACCTTGTGTTTCTTCACCACGAACGATTACTGGAGCAAAGGTTCTCATCTTAGCTTCCAATTTACGAGCCATCTGATACTCTTCTCTGTTTCCGCTTGTTTTAAGTTTTTGAGCAAACTCTTCAATTGGATCAGGACGACCAAATGTGATTGGTGATAAATAGGTTTTGTTATTCAAACCAAAATGGAAGAACAACTCAATGAACGGATTATCCTTATTATGCTTATATGGCAAAACACGAATAACCTGTTTACCAGGTTGTGGTTTCCAAAGATTTGAAGTCCTATTGTTTGTGGTTTGTAATTGATTAAGACGCTTACGAATAGAATTAATATCCATTATTTACTCTCCTTATTTTATTGTTTATTTGTTATTTGTTAGTTACACTCATCGTAACCATTAATATATATCACATGTAATAGTGAAATACAATTTTATTTTATTTATTTTCCCATTTATTTACATCTATTATAGAATGTATCTTAGTAGGTATTCTGTTAAGTCCCGTATCATTTGTGAGCAATAGACTGTTATAATATTCATCCCACGGAATAGGAAATCTCTTATCCAATACACCACCATTAAGTTCTCTGATAACTTCATTAAGCGCATTAATTGTGTAAAGTGTATTACTTTGTTTTTTTCTATGTAATGAAATGGTATTTGGAATATCTTCGGGATGATTATCAGGATCATACTCAACATTGTATGTGCATATTAATTGAGACATATCATTACCATTTTCAAATACATAAACTTTTCCATAGAGTATATCGTTACAAGCTATGATAATTTCTAGTGTATGATTTAGTGAACTCTTAGGAGTGAATGTGCAAAGTAGTTGAGTTTTCATACTACGCAGGTGCCCATTTTTTAAATGCAGGTTCATCAAATTCAGAATTTTGGAATCTGCCGCCGCCAGCATTAGCACTTCTGCCAGTTGCAGAAAATCCTAAATTAAATTCAAATCTAGGCCAAGCTATTTTATCAACTCCATCCGACTCAGAAATATTTATTTTTCCCTTTTTAATGCTGAAGCTATCATTTCCAAAGTATTGAACTTCTAAATTTCGATTGTATGCTCTATGACTCATAGCTTGATATAAGTAATAACTCTGCATTCTTTTTGTCATCATAGCTTCTATTTCAGGACCCACAGGCAATCCCTGCTCTTTTCTAATTTTCATTATTCCGGCTACAGCAGATTCTATTTGTGAGGGCTTTCCACTTTTTCTGTCATTCATTTTCTTTTCAATATAATCAATATATTCAGAATCTACTCCTAACTCTTTTGCTGATTCTTTTATTTCATTTTGTGTTTTTTCTTGATGTTCTGTTTCTTTTTGGATACTTTCTTTACTTGGTGGACTTTCATTAAAAACATCATCGTTATCGTATATTCCTTCGTGCTTTTTAGAAAGAGCAATTGTCTTTTCCTTAACCTCTTCAGAAGTTAAATTACCTAACTTTTTAAAACCACTTTTTCTTACCTTAGCAGTTAATTGACTAGCACCACCATCACCTTTTTTAACACTAAGACCATCTATAGTAACTATTTTATTTTTTCCCTCTCCACTTTGATTAACAACAAGAACATCTACAGTTTCTAAAGTTGTGCTTTCAGGTAAAAAAGCTGCAGCTCCTGCTTCTGTTCCCTCGCCATCTCCGTGCATAGTTTTTATTGCAGAGTAAAGCTCAGCTATGTTAGCAAAGGATTTTCCTAATTGTTCGTGTTCTGCTAAATCTACCATAGCTTTATCTAATTCTTCTTTCCACTCTTTAGGATTTTCATTTGGATCTTTTTCTGACAAATCTTTTATTCTATTTATAATATCATCTGCAGCAGCATCAACAGGTGGAGGGTTATTAGGACCTTCAGGCACACCAGCAATTGGTCTCCTACCCAATAGTTCTAATTTTTTAGAAACTCCAAGTAATCCTTCTTGTATAATCTGTTTTCTATTTTCAGCTGAGTCTGGATTAACACCACTATCCATATCAATAAATTCTAATTCCCCTTTCTCAATTAGTGAACCATATTCATCTATCTGTGCATTATTTTGCTTTCTCTTCTTTCTTTCCCTATCTGTTTCATTATCTTTTTTTGGCACTCTTGTTAATGTCAATCCTTCTGATAATTTCACGCTTTTGACTTTTCCATCATTATTTCTGCTTACATTTTCTTTTGGTATTTGTTTTATCTTCTTTACTTTACCACCTTTAGAGAATATTTGATTAGGAGTAGTTAGCTTACCAGCGTAAGTAGAAGTTCTTACAGTTCTGATTCCATTTGCTTGCATCCAACTTTGCATAGCTTTACCTTGCTGATTGTCACCAAAGCCGTTCTTACCACCTAACTTATCAGCAGGCATTCCTCTTAACCTATTAAAATTACCTTTTCCATCTTTACCTGGTTCTCTAGCAATATAAATTCTCCACATATTCGGTTTACCTTGACTTGGTTCAACTACAGCAACCCAATTAGATAGATGTTCTTTATCTTCATCAGATACTTCTTTACCTGCCCATATATCTTCTAATGTCTCAGCAGCTCTTAAATGCGCTTTGTGAGTCTCTTCTGATATTTTCTTTCCCTTCATCCCTTTTTCTCTACCCTCGTCATCTATAGGAGATCTTAAATAATCTAATGTGACTTTTTGATTGTCCTTTATACTAGCTTTTTGTCTATCATTTAAAGCTTTTCCATCATCAGTAGTTAAGTCGTCAATAACTTTTTCTGAGGTGGGTTTTGTTTCACCACCACCTTTCTTCGCTTTTTCAATCTCATCTTCGGAAGCATCTTTTGTAATTAAATTGTGCTTCTCTTTATTATAACTTTTAACCGTATATGGTGAACCAGAACCACCAATTTTTGTAACAATATCATCTTCTTTTAAAAGGCTATTCAATAACTCAGCCTTAGCTTCTCTGCTCCAACCGAACTCAGTTAGAACACCTTCTAATAGTATTAACTTAGCATTATTATTTACATCAGGCTTACCGTCACGTGTTCGATAAGACCACTCAGCTATTATCTTATTTAAATCTGTTATCATTCAAAGTTCCTCGTTATATCTTTCATTTCGTGGTAATTAGAGCCTTTAGCTACCTTTACAGGATATCTATCACCCATTTCAATAATACCCTTTACCATTTTAATAAAATCTAACCCATCTTCCATATGAAAATCAAACAAAAATGAGTCATAACTATACAGAACTAATTTACTCTTATAACCTTTAAGTTTAGGTATCAGTTCTGTAAGCATACTCATATTGCTCTCTGTCTCCATCAGCTGAATAAGATAGTTAAATACTTTGTTCTTATTCATATCAGATAGGTTCTTTTTGTATATCCTCTTACTATAAATATCAGATTCTATGAAATTATTCGATTTATAACCCTTCCAAACCTTATCTATATATTTTTGAACCTTTTTAAAAAACGGATTGTTATTTATAACCTCATCAGGTATATGTCCATATAGATACTGAAAAGATAACCCCTTAGCCTCATTGTAATCCACTCCATATAGCTTAGCCATATGTTGATGAACAGAGCCCTTTGGAAATTGATAATCTATCACATCTGCAATCAATCTTAGGTGATAAGCGTCATAGTCCATCTCAATCAGCATACCATCCTTACCATATCTACTTATAAATTTCCTTCTACTACCATCTTTTTTATTGAGAGCAGCAAAGTTCATACCACCGAATCTATTGGATGGGCGGCCTGTAGCAGTATATGGATTGTATTCTGAATACACCATACCATCTGTTGTCTGCAACCCATTACTTTCTATCTTTTGCAAATTCTCCAATACATTGAAGTTATAAGTTCTGAATACATTCTCAGTATGTTTATTGCCCATAAGAGCGCCTAATTTAATTCTATCTACTATTATTCTATTAGCTTCAAGATGTTTCATTATGGGTATTACACAATTTAAATTAGATTTTTTATAATGTGTTCTATAAAAGTATTCATGCGTTGGTGTAATGCTATCTTCAATTATAAGTGGCTGATTAGTTTCTAAATAACTTTGCATCTGAAGGTCACGCACACCTTTTAAGTCTATGAAATGTAGCAGCTTCTTCTTATCATAAGTATAGACATCTTTATCTGTCTGTAACTCTTTAATATAATCAGTATTTAAATTTACCGCATCTGAATGTCTGAAAGGTAGTATGTATTCTTCTAAGCTATCTAAAAATCTTACATAAAATAAACATAACTTACTATCCACAGGATGTTTGCTCTCATCACATTGAACAGAAAGTAATATTGAACTTTCTTCTTTAAATATCTTTTTAAAACCATTCCACTCATCATTTGATTCTACTATTACCAATACAACTTACTCCATATTTCAGTTGTTTTAGGATACACATCAAACATCAGCTCTTTCATAACCTTAGCATATTGTTGTATTTCCCATTGTGATGTTGGTTCATCTCTTAGCTCTATGAAGTTCATGATGGCTTGAAAAGATGCTGTCCAATATACTTCGGTGTATTGGTTTAATGGTAAGATTATTCTTGCCTGTTCTTTAGCCATACCAGCTTTTACCATCTTATCATAAGTCATCCTAACTTTTCTCATCAAATCATTATAAGCGTCATCCATTCTTCTTTGTTGTAGGTCATCTAACACACCCTCTGATGCTTGTTTATTATCATCGGATTGTTTTCTCCAAACTGATGGTTCATAGTAATCCTCAACTGGCACATACCGACCACTTATCTCATTCCAAGCATGATCTTTAGTGGATGAATTAGAAGTAGTTTCTATACCTACAACGTGTTTATACCATTGTCTCATTACGAACTCAGGTGCTTTGATATGGAATTGAACTTGCAAATGTCTGAATGGAGAGTAGTGTTTGTATTTAGCTAAATACCTAACCAACCTTTCATCTGATTTATCGAATGTTTCTTTTCTTTTACCGAATGATACACGAGCTGAATTGACGACTGTTAAATCATTTCCTAATGAATCCACAACCTCAACAAAGCCTTTATCTAAGACTTGACTTTTCATTTATATAACCTTTTATTTGATAATATATATTAAATTAATATACCAAAATGTAAATTAATATCCACCACCGCTTGAACCACCAGACGAGCCTCCGCTTGAACCACCGCCTGAATAACCACCACCGGTTGATTGAGCTGATGTTGTTCGAGTTGATGTTGTTTGTGTTGATGTTGTTTGTTTTGGAATATTAGATTTTGATTTCTTACTTTTGCTAGATTTCTTTTTCTTATCTGATCTGTTTGCAGCAAAAAAATCCAAAGCAGTTAACTCAGACGGATCTTTAAGATTTAACCTATCTCTAACCAGCTCTGCTGGATCTAAATCACTAGTAGCCTTATACATCTGAAATGGACTGAGAAGTTTTGTCAATGATGGTATACTTTCGGATGCTGATTCTATTTGATTCTCATTGAATGTTCTTACTTGATTCTTTGTTCCTGTTATTTTCCATTGGACGGAAGAATAATCATACAAAGGGGAACTCTGAAAATTATCTTTTGATATTTCAAAGACGGGAGATGTAGTATCATTGGTTTTTGTTGCAAAGTATCTAAACATAAATCCTCTTTTATAATCTGTATCAGTAGCGGATGCTCTCGATGGTGAAATTGACAACACTCTCTGTTTATTTAATACATTATATTTTCGGAAATCTGTATTATTTTGTATTCGATTTATAACTTTGCTTTTAGGGCTATGTTCGGTATCCGTCATGTAATATTCACTCAAATCAGTAGTATAGTGAATGTGATAATATACATTAGGCTTCACAACCTTTCCATCTCTATATTCAAATTCATTTTCTTTAGTTTTAAATTCATTACTTTCAACCCTATTA
>Ga0181411_1000685_pt1 | contig 12456 bp, 14 predicted proteins | sample 34SPOviralmetaG_FD_130114 | JGI IMG/M metagenome (GOLD analysis project Ga0181411, IMG submission 130114) | Marine viral communities from the oligotrophic San Pedro Time Series (SPOT) site, San Pedro Channel, CA, USA - 34 SPOT_SRF_2012-07-09 | ecosystem: Environmental > Aquatic > Marine > Strait...
TAGGTAAAGCTGCTGGTTACGCATTAGCTATACCTACTGGTGGTGTATCTGTACCTGTTGGAGAAGCAGTTGGAGCTACTTTAGGGCAAGCAGGTGGTGAGTTAGCAGGTGGTTCTTTTGTAGACGCTGGAAATATTAAGGGTTCTTCTACTGGTTTATATAAAGACGATTTTGATTACCTGAGAAAAGTAGGAAAAAAAACTGAAAGCCTTAAAGGTTTAGCTGAACGCTCTGTTTTAGAAGGTGCGGCTACTTATGCTGGTGGAAAGTTTGATGAGTTTGTTGATACTCGTCTTGCAGAAGCAAAAATAGATAGAAAAGTTTTTGACCCATCTACTGATGGAGCTATAATCCCAGAGCAATCAGATTTTTTAATTGACAGTAATTCTTCAGCTACAGATAAATCTTTTGCAGAACTAAGGGCTCGTGAAAATGTCTCAAGAGATAAACTTTACAAAACCCTTGAGTCTAACCCTATGATGTCTTACGAAGAAAGCCTTAGAGGTTCAGATAGATTAGGTAGGTTAAACACTACAATAGCAGATATTAATGAAGCAGAAGCATTAAGAAATCAAGCTAGTTCCAGAAGTCTTAAGAGTTTTATAAAAGAATTTGGAGATATTCCAAGTGCACAAAAATATAGAGATAGAGCTTCAAGCTTTGCAGATATAATACAAAGACTTGAGTCTGAGCTTGAACCTGCTACGGGAGAGCAAAGACCTTTAGCTTCTTTACAAACTTTATTACAGCAATATCCAGAGCAATCTTCTCTGTCCGGAGACTCTAGTAATTTAGATTTTATACAAGCTACTCAAAGAAGATTAAGAGGTTATGAAGATGGTGGTCAAATAGAGGAATATGGACATGGTGGATTAATAGATATGAACCCATTTAGTAGGAGGATTCTGTAATGCCAGATACAGTACCAGCAATGTTAGAACCCGGTGAATTTGTTATACGTAAAGATGCCGCTGAAAAAATAGGAATGGATAAGTTAAATATGTTAAACAATGCAGATAGATTAGAAAGTGGTCACTCAGCTATTGATGAACTAATAGCACTTAGTACGCTTAGTGGTTCACAGCAAATGGTAAGTGGTGGCAATGTAAAGAAGATGCCTCAGTCTGGTTACATGCAAGATGGTGGTAGTGTAGATGACCCGTTAGAGATAGACGCTAGGCAGAGAATGGGTACTCAACAAGCCATGGGTAACATAGGCATGATGGATAATACAAGCGATAAAGGCATATTAAGCGGCTTATCTAAGATGCAAAGAGACATTAAACTATTAAAAATGATGGAAAGCAGGTATCCTAACCCTAAAAGTATGCGAGAATACAGAAGTATGAAGGAGGATTCTGGCGATATAATGAGTATGGATGAGATGATAGAAGCTCTAAGTAGAGCGGCTGGTGCTACTCAAAATAAATTTAAAGTAGAAGGTTATGATGATGGAGGTGAAGTTTATTCTTATGGTAGTGGAGAAACAAGTGTACCTACCTTAGCTGATTTATATGAACGGATGGGAGTTCAACCAATAGATAAACAAAAAGAACGTTTTGAAAGTTTGTTTACCTATGACCCTAGTAGTGAAGAAACAATAGTTGATGAGTATAAATCGGGAGTTGAGTCTTTACGTGAAGGTGCTGGAAGAACATTAGGACAAGCTCGAATGGCTTCAGAAGCTGGTGGAGCTGGGTTTGCTGGATTTGGAGAACGTGGAAGAATGATGTCTGAAGCATCAGAAGCTATTCAAAATAGAGCAACTAGAGGATTAGAATCTGCTAGAAGAGGATTGTTTGAAGACATAAGCACTCAAAGAGACAGGTATATGTCAGAAGCTATAGCTGGGTTATCTGGACTAGAAACAACTGGAGGAACTAGAGAATACTCTCCATCTTCTATGGGTGCTTCTGGTTTAAATCCTTCTTTTCAACCTCCATCGTATACACCCTCTAACACAATGCAACCTGTTACAGTAATGGGTCAAGATGGAAAGATGTATACGTGGAGTCCTGAAAGTCAATCATGGCAAAGTCAACAATAATTAGTATTTAAGGAAAGAATATGGCAAGAGTATTATCAAGAAGTAATAGACCTATAATAATTCAAGAACCTCAAAGCGGTCTTGATACATTCCTTACAGAGATAGCTAAGTATGCTAGTCCTGAGTACCAACAGCAAAGAAGAGCAAATGAACTTGCAGAGGCTCAGCAAAAAAGAAATAATGAACGTGCAGATGCTAGGCTTGAATTAGAGGAGAGAAGACAACAACAAAATGAACAAAGTTATTCAGACTCTTTAATACAACAAGATATTATTAATGCTAGAAATAAAACGAAAGCAGAGCAAGAAACTAAAATTTTTGAAGACAATCAAGAAATAAATAAAAGAAACAATGCAAATATTTATTTAGAAAATCAACTTGACGGTTTAAGCCCTTCAGATATAGTAAATCTTAATAAAGATTCTATTTTAGCTGGGTTAACTGACCCTTTTGAAAGACAAATAGCTAGTAAAGTATTTGATAATACAATGAATAAATCTAAATCAGCAGTTAAAATAATTGACACTAGGTATAAAAACTTTACGGAAAAAAATCCAGATAGTAATTTATCTAGGATAGAGGCTGAGTCTGTATTTTCAGACGAAAAAGTATATAAAGATTACATAGTTGAATCCTACTTGGTTAAAAAACCAGACTTAACTCCATTAGAATTAAAAAGATTAGATTTCTATTCAAAAAGACAAGTTTCTCTTGAAAAAAATTTATTAAAATATCAAGAAATGGAACAAGCTGGAACTGGAGACCAAACAGATAATATAAGTAATATTCAAGAAAACATTGACCTTAATAATCTTAATATAGAAAATATTCTTAAGCTAAATCAAAATACAGGTACGTCTTCTACTGACCCATATGCTAAAACTACAGCACTATCTCCTTTTTCTGATGAATACTTAGGTGATGTATCTCGTTTGTATGCAGGCAATGAACCTAGTTACGATATATTATTCAGGCAAGACTCTGATGATATAAACATAGCTGAACCAGCTTTACAATTAGCTACTGAAAATGCAAGTCAAAATAATGACATTGTCTATTCAGATAGATTAGATGAAAGTGCTCCTCCTGCAACAGAAGAAGGAGGATTAGACTTAGTTGAGAGCAGGGAAGACGGTGAGAAACTTGGTGTTCCTAAAAATATATTAGACAATTTATTTCCTCCTTCTACAAAAGCACAGACAACTCCTCAAATATTTAAAGAGCAAGAAGGTATTTTAGATTTGTTTGACGAAGAATTAAAAAAAGCAAAGAGACCTAATGTCACCCCTCCTTCTTCTGAGTCTGATATTGAAGATGTAACTATAGAGCCTCTTGATACTTCTTTAGAAGATTTTTCAAATTTAAGAAAAGCGAATCCACCTACATTAAGTGATTTTAAATCTTTAGATGTTAAAGACTCTCAAGGAAATAATTTAAATTTAGATTCAGCAGGAGAATTAAACAAGCAACTATCTGGTTTATATAAATCTATAACTGGTAAACAAATTAACAAAGTAGAAACTCAAAAAACAAATAAAGCTAAAGACTTTATAAAGATATTAGCTACAGGGTCTCAACTTAAAGGAACAGATACTAAAACTAAAAACATTAGAGCTCTTGTTAAAAACTTTTTAAGAAGAAAAGGAACTAATATGGATAAGTTTTCTAAATTTTTAAACAGAAGATATGGGATTTAAATAAATGTCTCAGTTTAATCCAAATATGTCTAAGTTAGATTTAGTTAGTGATTTTAGAAAATCAAATCCTAATTACAACTCAATGAGCGTTGACCGTGCTTATAGGGATATAGTAAGAAAGTTTCCTCAATATAAATTAAACGAAGAAACTGTAGAGTATAACCCTAAAGATGAAAGCGGTATAGTAGATACCCTTGGTGACGTTTGGAAAGATGGATATAATAGGTCTTTACAAGGTATGGTCTATCAGATGACCCAAGGTAAAAAGAAATACGATTTATCTAACTATCATCCGGGTCTTGTATCTGATATAGCCGCAGGTGTAGCTTCTTTCTTCCAACCACTTGACTTTGCTACAACAGTAGCTGGTGGTGGTTTAAGTGGAGCGGCTACAAAAACTGTAGTTAAAAAGTATGTAACAAAGAAGTTATTGCAAAATGGAGTTAAAGGTAATGTTGCTAGTAGAGCAGCTAGAATGGCTGTAGCATCTGGTAAGGTAGGTAATATAGCATCTGCATCTGCAGGTGGAGCTGGAGCATTAGGTTTATACTCAGGAGCTGGAGAAGCTTTAAATGAGTACATATCTGATGGCACTATAACCCCTAATAAAGTAGTTAAAGCAGGGGCTAAAGGAGCTTTACTTGGAGGTATGACTGGTGGTACTAATGCTTTTTTAACTCAGAAAGGTGCTAGTGTATTAACTAAAACATTAACTGAAGTAGGTGGATTTGGAACTGTATCTCCTTTATTAGAAGGTGAAGCACCTACAACAGAGGATTATCTACATGCAGGTGGTATGATTCTTGGTATAAAAGGTGTTAATCAAGTAGCTAAAAAAGGATTTAAAGAATTACAAAGGTTTAAAAAAGAAGCAACTAAAGAACAATTAGTGTATGAGGCAACCCCTAAAGAGCTTATAAAAGTAGAGTCAGAAAGAGAAGGTATACAGCGACAGGGCTTACAACTTCAAAATGAAATATACATAGATAAAAGAGGTAAGAGAAAATTAAAAGTATTAAAAGAGGGAGACAAAGAAGTACAGGTAAAGTTTCTTGATAACAATTCAGTAGAGCAGATGCCTAGAGATAGGTTTGCATCTTATCAAAGACTAGAGCAATATAAAGATATACCAGCTACTGAACTTAGAAAAGTATACGCTGACAATATAAGAAATCTAGAAAAAGAATTAGGTCACTCTAAAGAACAAAAAGAAACTAACAGAGCCCTTCAAGTTAAAGATAAAGTAAAGAGTAGGAAGCTTACTGGTTTAAATTCAACCGAACTTAGAGACTTAACTATCAAACTAGAAACTGAATCTAAAGTTAGAAAAGCTGTTACAGAGTTAGAAACAAAAGGAATACTTCATTCAAAACCTAGATATAGTATGTTCTTAGACCAGATGTTACCTGCTCCTGTAAATAAATTACTCGATGTAATTAGACCTGCTAGAAATCAAGGTAGCGTAGACCCTATAAGGCGAATATATGTAGCCAAGGTAGACAAGTTTGTAGTAGACCAAAGAAGTACACTATCAGAAGTATACGACCTTATGTCTAGAGCTGGATTTAATTCTGAAAAACCAACAAGTAATCAAGTAAAAAGTTTATCTAAAGCTATGAATCTTTCAGAAGCTGAAGTTGGTAAAAATTATTGGGAGATATTAAGTAAGGCTGTAGAAACTGGAGTTGAAACTCCAGATACTATGGCTTATAAACAAATATCTAATTTTTTATTTAACAAAGCTAGGGAATCTGGGGTAGATGTATCTGGATACATAGAAAACTACATACCTCAAATGATGAAAAGAGGAGTAGCAGATAAAGTATTTGGAGATATATATAAGTTAGCCGATATGGTTTCTAAGGAAACTCCTCTTTCTAGTGAAAAAGAATTTAGAATGCACGATTTACAAGGTGATATTGTTGATTTAATAATACAATCTATGAACAATCCAGAGGTTTTTGCTAAAGAAAGACCCGGAGAGGCAAGGTTTTTAAATAGAATTATTCAAAAAAGCATGCCTAAATTATCATCAGAATCAAATTTAGCTTATGATAGTATATTAACTCAAAAAAAATCTATGGGTGAGCTAAGTTCTTTTAAAGCTATGGCTCTTATGGGTAGATTAACTTATGGAGAAGTATTTAAACTAGATGGAAACATTGAAAGGAAAAGAACCTATAAGTTACCAGATACTTTTTACGAAAGAGATATAAGAAAATTACTAGGAGTCTATTCTGCTAATATAGCTAGACGTTCTTCAGAAGTAAAACAATTTGGAAGAGAAGGAGAGATTTATAAAAAACTTCTTAAGCAATCAAAGGGTGAAGATTTAAAAATTATAAGTGAATTACATAGCCATGTATTAGGAAGTATAGGTTACAATAAAAGATATAATTTAAATCCCGGAGTAAAAGACTTTATGCAAAAGGTTATGGAGTGGGAGACTTCTACTAAAATTGCATTAGGTACAGCAACAGCTATGAACTTATCTCAGTTTGCAATATCGTCAGCTTTGTCTGCTGGGTACTGGAGATTTGGTAAGGGAGCTTTTAAATACTATACTGATAAAGAATTTAAAAGGCAAGTAGATTCTTCTGGTGCTAATTTATATAAATATGTAAACGAGATGATGGGTATATCTCAACAAAGTGAAATATCTAAAAGCGCAGTAGGATTCTTAACTAAAGCTTCTGGTTTTAATAAGATAAATGAAATAAATAATACATTAGCTGCGGCTTCAGCTAGAGTATTACTTGATGATTTAGTTGCAATATCTATAGGTAAAAGAGGTGTAGGTATGGGTAGAATGGGAACTAAAAATTGGGCAAACTCTACCCTATCTAAAATGGGAGTAAGTCCTAATCAAATTAAAAATGGAAAGCTTTCAAACTCTACGATTATAAATGCAATAGGTCAGTTTGCTGTTAAATCTCAGCTACAAAAAGATATATTGTCAGACCCAATAATATTAAATAGACCTGCGATGAAACCTTTTTTACAATTTAAATCTTTTGGTTTTAGGCAGTATAACTTTATACTAGATACATTAAAGCACGACTTGGCTCACGGAAACTTTATGCCTATGCTTAGACTAGCCGCAGGTGGTTTTGCTACAGGTGCTCTTGCTATAAAAGCTAAAGAACTTATGAAGGAATTAGCCTCTGGAGAAAAAGCATATGACCCAGCTAAGTTCTTTGAAGCTGATGCTAGAGAGATAGCAGAAAATGTAGCAGCTATAGGAGCATTTGGATTTTTTGGAGACTTTATGTCTGCAGGATTAGAAGAAGGTAGAAGCGTCAATAACGCTATAGGTTTCCTAGCTATGCCTGCTTTTGCATCTGACTTAGCTGAACTACATAAGTTTATGGGAGCTCTAGAAACAGATTATAAAAACTATCAAGGAGACTTTATCAAAAGAGTTCCTTCTAGAGCGTTAAGATTAACAGGAGCTCCTATATTAAAAGATATATCTAAAAGATTTGAAACAAAAGGACAAAATAAAGATAGAATAGAATTTCTTAGAGGTCGTAGAAAATCAGCTATAGTAGATTCTATAATAAAAGCAGGAACTCCAGAGTCCTATAAAAGAGCTTATGAATCTATGTTAGAATGGAATAGAGCTTATCCTTTACATATTATTAATATAACTGATATAAACTATAAAGCAGTTCTAAAGAGAAAGATGGCTAAGTATAAAAAGAAACAGGATATTTAAAAAGGATTAGGTGTACCACCTATATCATCCCCTCTTTTCTTAGCTATAGACACAGCTTCTTGCTCTGAGTCTGTAACCATACAACTATTACCATGATACCCAACCTCACATGAGTTAGTTTGTCCGTATCTATTCTTAGCTACTATAAGTTCTAAGTAGCAATCACTATTACCATCATCACCATACCTAGATACCCAAGGATAATGAGAGAATACTACTATCTCTGCATCTTGTTCCAAGTTACCAGACTCTGCTAGGTCAGATAACCTAGGTACTCTATCGTTTCTATGCTCCATGTTTCTATTCATCTGAGATACTAGTATAACAGACATGTTCTCAGCCTTAGCTAACCATTTATAGTTACGACTTACATCTCCTATCTTTAACCTTAAGTCTCTTCTATCTTGTGGTGGATGCTCTATCAATCCTATATGGTCATCAATAACTACGTCAGGCTTAACTGCTTTTATCTCTCTAAAAGTATTCTCCATATCTCTAACGTCGTCAAACATAAATAACTTACCATTGTATAACTCTGATATTTTAGCAGACACATCTTCTATAATCTTACTATCTATGTCTATACTGTTACGTAGATTTCTATACTGTATAGAGTCTGACTCCATAGCTAAGAACTTCTTCATCATCTCTGTGTTAGGCATCTCTCTGTTAAACATAGCTACCTTCATACCTTGATGTACTAGATTCCTAGCTATATTAGCTGACACAGTAGTCTTTGCATTACCGGGTCTACCTGCTATAATAGTTATCTCACCTCTAGTCATACCAGTAATCACTCTATCTAATGTATTTATACCTGTAGGTATAAGAGTAGTAGACTCAAATATAGATTCCTTAGTCTTGTCCAGTAGTCCATCCATGTCAAAAGTCTTATTAGGTTGAAGCTTTATTATATTACCTATGGTAGTATGTGCATCTTCTAGTAATCTATTAGTATCTAGTGAACCATCATTTATGTTATTAGATATAGAGTGCATCTGAGTGTCTAGTATCCTACGTAGATAGTAAGAGTGTAATCTTCTTGCATACACGTTAGCCTTAGAGGGAGAAGTAACTTTATCTAAGAACCCACTAATCTCATACATAGAATGGTATCCATCTTTAGAAGCACCAACTTCTTCACATACAGTATTTAAGTCTACATCTAAACCTCTGCTATGAAGTTTGTCTAAAGCTTGCCATACTTTTTTATTAAAGGACGAGTAGAAGAAATCATCTTCTGTTATCCATTGCTTTACAGGGTCTATGTACTGGCTATCTGATATAAGACATCCTAATAAAGCTTTTTCTAATTCAACACTATTCATATTAATCCTTTAACTTTGGTGGCATTCTATCTAAGTTTTTTCTCTCGTACTCTTGTCTAAGTAAGTAGCTTTTGTTCTCGTTCTTTACTACTGCTGACAAATATTTTATACCATAACCTTTATCTACACCACTTCTTTTCTCAAATTTATTTATAGACTCAATAATAATATTATCATCTATCCCTTGTATTTCTGTTAGTAAACCACACACATCTACGTCTTGTATATTCCAATGAGAAGAGAGACTATTAACTATTCTATCTACAACGCTTAAAAGTCTAGGAGACCTAGCCAGCCTTAGCCTCTCTAAGCTCAATGAAACATCTTTCTTATTTATTGTGCCTTTACATAGTGGACATTTAGCCACAGGAATCACAATCCTTTTTTACTAAGGGTACATTATTAAAGATAGAAGAACTTAAGTAATTATCTCCTACAACTTTACCAGAAGAGTCCATGCTTCTAGTCTCATATGCTCTCTTACATTTAAGACATCTGAACACCTCTGATGTAGCAAGTTCTTTAACCTTCCTACCTTTTCTAGCTCTCCATGCTTCTCTACTACTCTCAGGTATATCAACACACTCCCAATCAATCCAACTCTTTCCAAAGTAGTATACTAAATCAGCGACTTTAGCTCTCGAAATATCTTCGTACTGCCCGTAACCTTTTTTATGAGTGATAGTAGTGTTAGAAACATAGTCATCTCTATTATAACGTACGACTTGCCTCTTGACTCTTTTACTAATTGAAGGTGTAATCCCTCTATTTCCTCCGAAGGTTTTATCCATTCTGCTATCCTTTTTCTTACTTTACATTGTACTGTAAAATCTTCTATTACCATATCCACTTCAGCGTGTAGACCTAACGACCTACCATCAGAACCCCACGCTCTCTTTGATTCTAGTCCATGTTCAAGAGCTTTATTGACACACTCTCTCTCATATCTATTCCCTTTCGCTTTACTTTTTGATGGCACGTTTACTCCTCTTCTTTCTCTTCTTTGGGAATGGACTCTCTAGGAACTTCAGTAGTCCCTTGCTTGCTTTCTGTAAGAATGTCACTTATTTTATTCTCCATAAATTTAGTATACTCTTCTGTCTCTCCCTTCATATCTAGATAGTTATAAAGAAAGTCACTAAGTATTGTTAATGATGATTGATTAGATAGAGCTATCTTACTTACAATACCTAATTGTTTTATTACTTCTCTGTTTGTTATCTTGTTTTTTCTTTTCATATAATCCTTTATAGGAATAAGGGAGCTAGTCGCCAAACCATTAATTTAAATACAACACAAAATCTCGTCAAATTAAAGACAAATTCTTGTTCGCTTATTTTATTCTGCTTACAAGATTAGTTATTGTTATGTTAATTATTGCTCCCTTATATTCCTAATTATTTAAAGCTTATGTTCTATTCTATTAAGCCTTACAGTTATAAACGCCCACAATGAAACTCCATATAGAGTCTGGATTAACGTATCAAACTCTTGAGTCTGAAGTATTTCTATTAAAGTATATTCAAACATAATCTCTCCTTATTTAAAGTTAAGAGGGTGTTTAATGGTACACCCTCAAAACCATTAGGTCTACTTAGTTGTCAGACTATAGGTAGCAAACCCTTTCTTATTCATACTGGTTGTTATATCCATACTGAACGTAGTACGTAGTATATGTATAACGGCTGCTAATCTATAGACACCAAATCTACTGATAGCTGATTTAGCTGTTAAGTTCTTTCCTGTGTTTAGGAAGTTCATTACTTTTACTACTTGACTTTTTCTTTTTCGTGCCATGTTGTTTCCTTATTGTATATTGTTCTTAGTTTCTTAATCAAGAGGTAATCCTCTCTATCATTTAGTTCATAGATACTTCTTAAACCCTTAGTCGTTTCTCTTGATGCATCAATCATATATCTTAATCCATCGTACCATCCAAACTTAGAGGTAAAAGATTCTTCTATCTCATTCCATTTTACTACTGTCATTAGGTGCTCCACCATACTCATCATAGACTCTACTAGGATATAACTCTTCTTCATCTGTTGTCATTCCATCTGCTATGTTTATCTCAGCTAGTCTATTGTATTCTTTCCTTAACTTGTCTACCATTGAATCAACCTCTTTCAAGCTATCTCTTGTAGCCTTAACAGAAGTAGAACTTATCTTGATTATATCTCTATAAGCTTTCAAAGACCTAATGATTACTTCGTATTCGTTGTTCGTTATTTTCATTTAGAACGGCAAGTCTGATACGTCTATCTCACCATTAGACCATGAAAATACATTGTAAGCCTTCGGACTCTTCATCTCTTCTCCATCTCTATTAGTCCAGTCTTCATGCTTAACTTTTATTATTGCAGGTTTACCCTCTGAATTAGCAGGGGTCAGAGATGGTAGAGCAAACACCTTCTTACCATCAACTTCCTTCTCTTCAGGATGTACCCCTAGAGCCTCACAAACCTCCTTAAATTCCCTGTTTCCACCAGAGTTGGACTCTAGGTTAGGACTATTAGGATTCTTAAATCTAAAGAAGCCTTTAGACCTAACTGTTTTACCTACAAACAAACTCCCACTATGCTCTCCGAAATCCTTGTCTGAATTTTCTGGAGCAAGTTTGAATACTATATTGTAAATGTCAGACATATACTTATTACGTACAACAACATCTGACTTTACTGTAAACTCTTTAACGTGAGCGTAGTACTCTCCCTCTGGAATCATTACGTTTGGTTTATCTAGTGATGGGTCATAGTAGGACTCTTCACCTATAGTATTACCTAGTACTGCATCTATTGAATTACTCATTTACTTTTTTTTCCTTTAACTGATTTATTCTATTAACTACTTTATCCATATCTCCCTTCTCTACATCACCGTTTTCTATTGAGTTGGATATTTTTCTTTTCCACTCTTCGTCTAAGCCTTCCATCTCTTCCACCAAATACTCTATGTCTTCTTTACTTAACGAAGGGTCTTCCACTCTATTACGATACACATCGTCTGCTATGTTAAGGTACATATTAAATGCTTTCTTAATACAATCTGTATTAGCTGACTTAATATCGTTACCTACATCTACAAACCCACCACCACTTCTCTTCTGCATTATTCTATGAGCGGCTGTCATATCACCTAGTCTCCATATACCACCCTCGAACCATTTCAACCTGCCGTGTACCATAAACGCTTCACTACCTAGATTGTCTGTATTAACTATAGTCCAAGACCATCCGGGATAGTACTTATCTGCAACAGAACGCATATAAGAATACTCTACATAGTCAGTACCCATTTTGCTCTTGACAAAAGACTTAGGTGTATCTACATTAGATACTACATTGTGTAAGTCTCTCATAACATCAAAACCAATGTCGGTTATTATCTCTGTAGAAGTATCTACTACTTCTATTTCACTACTCATTCACACTCCTTTCTTTTACTTTTATTATTTGTGCTGATAGATATACACAAGCATCTAGTAATTCTTCTAGTGCTTCATTCATCCAATCCCTACCATCGTTTACATCTACCTCTTGCTTGTACTCTCTCTTTCCTTTCTCTAACCTTTCTTCTATCAAGGAAATTATGTGATTGTTATCTCTCATTTAAGCCTCTGCTTTTTCTTTAGAGGAAAATATACTATTCATTACTTCTTCATCTCCA
>Ga0181411_1000686_pt1 | contig 12444 bp, 20 predicted proteins | sample 34SPOviralmetaG_FD_130114 | JGI IMG/M metagenome (GOLD analysis project Ga0181411, IMG submission 130114) | Marine viral communities from the oligotrophic San Pedro Time Series (SPOT) site, San Pedro Channel, CA, USA - 34 SPOT_SRF_2012-07-09 | ecosystem: Environmental > Aquatic > Marine > Strait...
AACGATTTAAACCCTTTTGTTAAAAAATATCCATTAAAATTATCTTTATTTGAATATTCAAATGAGAATATTTGGGGTACTGAAGGGGAGTAAAAATGAGTATTGAAGACTATGTTTTCCATTTTGGAAAATTAAGAAGTGTAGACAATCTTGAACAATTAGAAAATTTTCTAGTTAAAGTATCAGAAATGTATCAATATAATTTGGAGCAATACCCTGAAGAAAATCCAACAATGATTGGTGCTTTAATTGAAATATTAGACGAAATAAAAAATAATAAATAACGGAGGTATAAAAATGAGTGTAGATACAGGACTATATGACAAAAATGATGATGAAGTTTATTTAACACCTCACAAGTGGTCATCAACTGAAAGAAGATTATTACAAGTAAGATATAAAGATCAAAAACCTTTTAGAGCTTTTGAAATGAATTATTCTAAATGGTCAATATACAATATTAGTAATTTCGAAGACATTGAAATACTGAAATATAATAATGATGGTTCTATGGATATAAAACTTTCAGGAGAAACATATCAAGAAGAATCTCAGGATACCTATTACCAAAATTGGTGTGGTAATTTAGAAGTAAAAAAATTATTTAAAGATTGGGAGGATCATTTAACTTACTCATGTGAGTTAGAATTATTTTTAGAAGAAAATCCCTATGACTTAGATATTGAAGAAGTGCAAAGTGACATAAAATGTACTATAGATGTTAGTGATTATGTTAAATTAAAAGAATATTTAATTAAACAATAGGAGAAAGTATGAAACAACAGATAATTTGTGAAGAGCATGGTGTGGGTAATTGCACTCCATGTGAAGAAAAACAAAAAACATTTTTAATGAATTGTTATGAAAAGGCTTTTGTTATTTACAGTTATGACAAAAACTTACACTTAGCACATTTAGAAAATTCAGATATGTCATTAAAAGATTTTTTAAAAGCATACAAAGTTAAGATGAGAGAATTAACTGATGAGGAGGTAATATATACACCATGAACAAAGAGGACAAATTATTAAATATTATTAGTGAGTATCTTAGTGACTCCATGATAGAAGAATTTTTTGATGATAATTGTGGATTAACAAAAAAAGGTCAAGAATTATTAGATGACATAAAGAAAGGATTAAATGAATAAAATAGTAATTTATAAAGAAGGAGAATATCAATCTCTTCCAATGACTGAAAGTTTGTTTTGGAATAGAGTCGATAGTTTAAAAAAAGCTCTGTTGAATAGTGAGGACTTTGAATTTAGATTAATGTGGTATCACAAACTACAAGAATTATTGAAACAAGTACCATGATATTTTTTTTGATGATTTGGCCTATATTATTATATATTATAATAATGACTATTTTGCTTCTTCTATAACTTCATATTCAGCATTAACAATATTATTATCCCGTATCTCTTTTAATTTTGACTCTAATTCTTTTCTAGTCATACTATCAAGAGATGCGGTCACAACTTCTTTACGATCTACATAAAAACCACCAAGTTGACCTCTTCTAAATTCAGCATTTATTGCAGGTCCTAGCTGTCCGTTTTCAACAGCCTTATCTCTTAATCTAGCTAATTCTCTTGAATGTTTGACAATATCAATTTTAGTTGCATCAGCATATTCTCTTTGTAGTTTTTCAATTGCTTCAACAACACCTGGGTAATACTTAGGATTTCTTAAATTAGAAGCTGCAGCAGTTGCACTATGTTCTTTATATCCTGCTTGTCTTGCACATTCAGTTGGAGTTATTCTTCCATTCTCTTTACAAAATATCTCAACAAATGCTTTTTGTCTGGGACTTAACCCACCTCTGTTTTTTGGCATAATTCCTATAATATCCTTCTTTTTTAAAAAGGTATAGTTTATTTTTACCCTAACTATTTATAATATACTAAGTATGGCTTAAAATATCCCAATAGTGTAACATATTATAAAATCTGTTGTTACAAGATTGTGACATAAAAACATATATAATTCAATAAATTAACTTAATGTAACACTGTAACAGGTGTAACACAGGTTTGAGCAGTAAAAATATTCTAGGGGGGCTAAAATAAACTATACTTTTATAATTTGATAGTAGAGTCATACGATCAGGAGGAAAGAAAGACTCTACTATCATTTAACAACATATGCATTGATGATTTAACGGGTTGTATGAACATTGGGAATCGAGGCCCGAACCATCTCCAAGCTGTTTGCCATGATTTGCATATAACCATTGAAAAATTCCTCTATCCCAACTCTAAAAGGGCGGTTCGCCCTTAAACTCTATAACTGGTTTACTCATTCGAAATCGTGTAGTTTTCAAAACATTCTGGGTCAAGTGGCGGTCCATAGTAGATCGCAAGGGTTTTGTTACTACCTTCGGTCCATGTTTGGTGGTAGTAATTATCTTCATTGATTTCCCCTTGTGAGTGACAAACCTTACACTGTTCAATGACCTTTTCTGCTTCAAACGATAATCTAACATATCCATTTCCTTTACATTTAGAACAAATCATAACGTTTGCTCACTATTGTTTTTACTCTGTCCCACTTCTTTCTTATTGCTAACTCTCTCAGGGTCCGTGGTTCCCGTAACGCTTTTTTTGATACGTCTTTGTAGAGTTTCATTAATCGTTTCTTTAGTTTCATATTTATCTCTCCCATTATAACATCTAATGCAAAATGAATCGCAACGCTTTCTGCTACTATTATAATTCGCAATTAAATTTATTTCTAAATATCTTCGATGACATCTACTACATTCATCAAATTTTTCGTAATGTTGTTTAAAATACATTCTTTCTTCCTCCTATTCCGATAGCTTAATTAACATCTGGCGCAACCAAGACTGTTCCTTTGCTATCTCATAATACAACCAAACACAATAGTCATAATCATTTGTTTCATTAACACACCCTCTTACATACGTATGAAAAGGTGAATAATGGACCGTGATCCATGTAACAAGAACCACGGTAACACAAATAAGAAACACACTAAACACCCAACTAAAGGCGTCTAGCATGATACTCTATATCTCTTCTATTTTTCTCTACTCTATTCTCTAGTTCCTCGAATTTTGCTTGATAATACGCTTTTATCGAATGTCTTCCTGCAATAAATCCTAAAACAAGAACACCAAGAATAGCAACGATATGCCAAAACTGAAACATTTTACCTCCCTAAAAAAATTTTGGGTCATACATCTCTAGTAAAGTATCGAGAGCCTTGCTGCCTTGTTGCAGCACGTGTTCCCATTCTTCTTTACTATACGACGTATCAAATTGTGAATTATAAAACTTTACTGTCACCCGTTTACATTTACGACATTCATAAACTTTTTTGATGGGGCTTTCAGGAAGTTTCAATTAATCCGCCAATCCGTTCCCTTCTTTCTTTCTTTCTCTGAATTTTACATGTTCAATATCAACAAGTTTCCTTATGAAATTGTTAATCGTCATATAATCCTCTTTAGCTATTACACGTATTTTATCATACGTGTCTTTATGTATAGCAACACTTTTATATTTTTCTATATTCATGGGTCATAAGTATGGGATAATATATTAGAAGTCAAGTATTTTTTCTAATATCTTCTATACATTCTATAGAAAAACGAAAAACTTTATTCATTTCAAACTTTGTCCACTTACTTACAATTTCTTCACATTGTTCTTTTGGCATAGGATTGCCATAAACCATTTGATTACCCGTATAAACCCATGAGTTACCATTATAACCCCATAAACTTACCACCAATAAAAAAACTTTAGTCACTAATTTCCTTTTTTTCGTGAGCAGAAATATCTATTATTTCACCCCAACTATTACCTATCTCTATATCTACCTTACATTTAACCTTGAGATCAACACAATTTTCCATTATTGTTTGTATGACCGAATATTTTTCGGGATTATCAACAGATAGATTCAATTCATCATGTACCTGAATATGAGGAAGAAAACCTTCCTCGTGCAAATCTATCATCGCTTGCTTTGTTTGATCTGCCGCACTGCCCTGTATTAGCTTGTTAAGAGCTTTGTAAGTAAAAGCTCGTCTAATGTTCTTTCCGTGCTCTCTCATTGCTTCTACGTGAGGTAATGGCTTATTAATGCCAAACAAATTTGGTTCCCATAAATCGAAACGACATTTGCGACCAAGTAATGTTCGTATGTATCCAACATCTTGCGCACGTTGAGAAACTTTGTCCGCAAGCTCTTTTACAAAAGGAACATTCTTATGATATTGTTTCCAAAGGTCTGCTGTATCTTCTTCATCTAAACCTAATTCAGAACCAAGTTTACCTTTACCCATACCATACATCATACCAAGGTTAATTGTTTTTGCTGTCTTACGATCAATGCCTGCCATATCGGCAACGATTTGGTGAAAGTCTGCGTCTTCATTTTGATACGCATCAATAACAGTATCAGAACCTGGCAACCCACCATTTGTTAATTTGGCAAAGTGTGCCGTGATCCGTGGTTCTTGTTGCGAGTAATCAAATGTTCCCCACTTGCATCCTTCTTCAGGAATAAATAATCGTCTGATCCGTGGACCAATAATATTATTACGTGCAGGAATTTGCTGTAAGTTTGGATTACTATACGAAAATCTACCTGTTACTGTTCCTCCTTGATCCGAACGCATCTGGTGGATCTCAGCATGAATCCTGCCTCTGTACGAATGCTTGAGGATGGTATCGATGAACGTGGTTCTTGCTTTATTAATCTCACGTGCTTCAACAATGTTCTTGGCCAACTGACTAGGATGCGTCGTAAGAAAATTTTTATCAAACTTAGGCTGACCAGATTTAGGTGTCGTTTCATATCGAATACTTTTCGCATCGAAAGCTTTCGCCACTGACGTTGGAGTCCATACTTCCACAGCAACCCCTGTATCCTTATAGATATCATCCAATATATTTTTCTCTCTTTTAGCGAAATCATTTTTCGTGCGCTCTGCTTCATCAAGATCAATCCTAACGCCTTTCTTTTTCATTTCAAATAAAATCGGAAATAGCTTTGTTTCTAAATCAAAAATAGACAATAAGTCTTGCTTAATTAATTCTGTTTTAAAGAACTGCCATAGCTTTAACGTGAGTACTGTATCTTGTTCAGCGTAAGGACCAACATACATCGGTGGTAATTTCCACATCTCTCCTTTAGCATCAACACCCCAGCTCTTTGCTGCATCATATAATAATGTTTCACTTTTCTTTTCCGCTAAATAATGTTTACCTAACTCGTTAAGTGAATAACGAAATCTATTTTCATCAACAAGAGGAGCGGCGATCATGGTGTCAATAATACGACCATGAACTTTTAAACCCATAGCGTGTAACCAACCAACATCATACATCGCATTATGAAATATTTTATCGCAAGGTAATTCTAAAATCTTTTTCAATTGACCTGTAAATATTTTCTGATCAAAGTTACCACCACCTTCATGATTGATAGGAAAGTATCCTGTCCATCCATCAACGGCTATAGCAACGCCTGCAACAAAACCTTTTTTAACAGGCCATCCAGGACCAATACCTGTATTTAACCCGATATCGTTTGTCTCAAGATCAATACAAATTTCTTTTGCATCGCTTAAATCTGGAATTGATTCAGGAGGAACCCATTCACTTGGTGGTTGAAACAATGGTATTTGTGTCATGCTGTTTCCTTTTTGCTAATTTCACCAGCAATGCCAGAGTATCCGGCAATGTCTACGTAACAGTCATCAGTATGCATGTTTTTTAATCGTGCAACTTTTACCAACAACATACAAATTGCTACATCATGAGGTGATATATCTAGATCAAGATAAGCACTCCATAATCTTGCAATGTTTTGATGATTAATTGTTTTATCACCATAATCTTCTTGTCGTTGACCTTCGACTAACTCAATAGCTTTCTTTAAAAAGTCAGATGTTTTCTTCATGCAAATACCTCTCTAAATTCTCTGTTACTGCGTGAACGAACTAAATATAAATTTTGTTTAGCTCTTGTTAAAGCAACATAAAAAACTCTTCTCTCATCATCTTTTTGTCGCCAATATGATTCATCAGCCTTACGTGATAAATCAGATAAAACCATTACGTTATCTGCTTCTCCACCTTTGCTTCCATGTACTGTAGAGAGCGTGATTCGTGGTACAGGATTAAAGCTACCTTCTTTTTGTATAACGGTAGAGACATACGCTTTTTTATATTCAGGGACCTTGTCTAATGCTTCATGCCACGAATAATCTTTTGGTACTTGCAATCCATTGTGCTGCTGTAATTGATCAAAGGTAAATGTTGATTCAGGATCGACACCTGTTAAATTTTTATAGCCACGTTCAACACCAACATTACTATTCATATAATAATACAAATCTTTTAGTTGATTGAAATCAATGTATCCTCCTTTCTGAATATCTCGCCATGCGGTGATAGCATTAACCAAACGTTTACCAATAGAACTTTTATCTGCACGATGATAAAAATATCCAAGGATGCGTAAGTCATCTTCTACTTGATCGAGAAAGTAATTTGTTCTGCCAAGGATTAACCAGTTGCCTGTTTTTAAATGATCATAATTTCGCCTTGGAAGATGCACAATTGTGCCTTCTTCTTCTTTAGGACTCCATGTTTTTGCTACTCTATTCTTTACACGATTAATTAAATTAATAGCACGCTCTTGTATTTTAATGGGTAAGCGATACGACTTGTCAAGAATAATTCTATTACCCTCTCTATTCAATAAATACTCACTACGAGCTCCTGCCCAGTTAAATATAGCTTGATCATCGTCGCCTGCAATGTAAACTCTTTTTGCTTTTTGTGCGAGCTTATCAACCATTTGCCATTGTATGTAAGATAGGTCTTGTGCTTCATCAATAATAAGAACATCGAGCCGTGGTGCGATATCCTCTTTTAAAAATTCTACAATCATGTCAGTAAAATCATATTTATATTTACCACCACGCCCGAACTTATAATCATGTAACGTTTCAGCAATTAATTTTAACTTTGGCCATCCACCTTGCATGTGTCCACTGTGCTGAAACTGTGCGTATAATGTGTTACCATTTATTTTTGCCATATCAATGACACGCATAAAAATATCATTAGGTGATGATACACCATACGATCCTAAAACTTCTGAATTAGGATTAGATAATTTTACCTGTAGTTGCTGTGATAGATATCGATAGTCTTCATCGTTCATGACATCTGATTCAGCTAATCCTAAAGCCTTAAAAGCTAAACTATGTAGTGTACGAAAATATTTAAAATCTTGATCCTTACTATCAGGAAAAAATACAAGCGCTCTGTTAAGAGCTTCTCTTGCTGCTTTTTGTGTAAAAGCAAAATACCCTATACGATCAGGTGATGTATTAGGTAATTCTTTTGCAACGACTTGTTCAATTAAGTAAGTTGTTTTACCTGTGCCTGGTGGACCAAAGATTAAATTAACAGCCATTAAAAAGGTATCTCCTCTTCAAATGTTGGTGTTTGATGTTCATGTTGATCTTTATCCTTTAATGCAAATGCTTTTGGAACGTACCATACACGACGAACCTTACCACTAATTCTTGTTGTTTCACTATCTCCATCCAACCCTCTTATACTTGAATGTATCTGTGTTTGGTTAAAAGATTTAAATTGTTTTTTAGTAAGAAACTCAACCAATGCTTCAAGACGAAAATAAATTTTATCATTTTTATGTAATGCTTGGCCTAAACGTAAGCCTTCCCAATCTATTGCATCTCCTTGGTCCGTGATAAATTCTTCAAGTAACTCGGCAAATCTTCCTGCCGCTGTAACTTCTACAGGCATTTCAATAATCTTTACATTAGCTAATAATGCTTGAAGTCTCGCTGTCCAATCTCTAGGGTTTAACGAATTAGGTAAAATGTTAACTCTACCCATACACGCTTTACGAAATAAATTTTGATCGTACAATTCATTATTAGATAAACTTAATCGTTTACCATCAACTGTAATAAACCATTGTGATTCATCTGATTGAAACTTTGTTAAATCATCAAACTTACTTTCAAAGTCATCACCAATACCAAACTTTCTTGTTTGACAAACTGAACTATTACAATGCGAACACATTGGTTCTATCTTACATGTGTAATTATAATCAGTTGTTTCATGTTGTTTTATTGTTTTGATAACCTCATTCATTTTTAAAGGTATCTCCATATACGTTTGATTAAACTCAGATATTTTATCTTGCCAATCTTTTGGCCATTTCTTTTTTGCATACACACTGTAATGAAATAAAACTACATCTCTCGTACCTTGTTGTACTTTAGTTGACATAAATGTTTCAAGACATGGTGGTCCATCAGACATCTCTTTAAAATTCTTTTTCTTTTTTAATTTTATTTTAGAAAAATCTTCTTCGGATATTCTAAACTTTTCGACAAGAGTATAAAACTCTTCAAGAGTAGCTGCAGAACCATCATCTAAAAAAGCATACCTATTGTTATCAGTGCCACCAAAGTAAGGTAGGTTAAGAAAGTTTCCAACATCTCCACGTTCCTTTTCAATCTTTTCTTGTTTAGGAAATATTTCACACCCTGCATAACCAAGTTCTCCTGCAATCTGTTCTAATTTTTGACGCATTAATCTTGCAGAAATAAAACTCTTTGTAAAACAAAATATATGTGCGCCACCACTTTTGGAACGACATACAATTAAAGGAAACTCTTCTTCTCTAATTTTATCTATTATTTTTTTATGATCTAAAGGGTAATCATCAATATCAATACAACCCCACTGACAAGTGTTGTCATCTGTAATTGGTATAATACCTAAACTTCTTTCACCCGATAAGTGTTGTTCCCACAAATCATCGGTAGGTGGTTTTCTGACAATGAGAGATCTACCCTCCATCTTGCCTTTTTCGTTTATGCCACCTTCTTTTTGATAGCAACCATGTGCTCTCTCTTGACCTTTATATATTTCTTTAAACTTTTCCATCTGATGCTCATAATGTTAAAAAAGGGCGGTCGAGCCGCCCTTTATAAAAAGGTTTAGTACGGCGAATCCGTTTTTTTGTCTTCTTCACTTTCGTGTTTGACTTTGGCTACGCCTGAATTAACGTCTTGAGAGACACCTTTGGCCGTATTGTAAAGACCCGAGTCTTTTTCAGAAAGAAAATCACCTGCGGTAATATCCCAACCATACCAAAATCCTTGATCGTTTTCTTCTTTAACTGTTCTAAGGTTATAGAATTTTGAAAACATAGGTGGCGTGAATGGACCATTCTTACCAATTATCTTGGCAGTTTTCATCATCGTGTTCCACTTACGACTTTTTTTAAGCTGTGTAGCTTTCATCGTAATTACTGCCGGTTCCCCCACATTATCTTTTACGAGTAAAACAAAATGATTAGCACATGTTTCAACATAGTTTCCATTATCTAAACGATCTTTATTCATTTGATCTCTGGTTGTTTTTGTAAGTATATCACTGCCTGCGTCATAAATATTAACAGGAGCGCCTGTACTTTCCTTTCCTCGATCTCTCCATTCTACATATTGTCTAGCATATGCACATGGTATGACTAAGATGCCATCTTTACCTTTGTACCATTCATTGGTTGCATTATTATAAATGTCACCAGGTTTAGCACCATCTAAGTCTTCGAGTTCTTCTGACAAGGGTTGCAACACTTTCAACCGAGGTGTTGCTGTATCTTTGTCATCCATTCCTTCAAATCCCACTTGAGCATCAGTTTCAAACATATCATTGAAAGGAATGATTTCTGCGGTCTTCTTTTTTGTAACGGCTTTTTCCATTTTTACCTCTTTATTTTTTCGTTAATTTAGTCTTTGAACCAACAAAGACGCCTAATTTGTCCATGGGCAATTCATTACCACTGGTAATTTGCTCACGAGCAAATGCTTTTAGGGTCATAGGTTCGACCCAAACTTTTTGCTGAACAGGTAATCCCAGTTCAGAAACCTTGTGTTTAAAATCTTCAGCCTTCTCATCTTCTCCTCGACCAAACGATGCAGACAATTGGTTCTTAATTAAGTCACCATGTCCGTGGTCCCTGAGCCATTGAAAAGCTTCTTCTTTATATTTTGCGGGTATTGATGCATATATTGCTGGTACTACTTCCAATTTAGAACCATCGTTTAACGAGATACTAGTTAAATTCATCTCATGCATTTTTTCAGGAATAACTTCCTCACTTATTTTTCTAGCATCAGCTTTAATTTTTTTTAATGCTTTTTCTAACACTGAAGCCTCGTCTTCTAAATCAACAAGCTTTTGTGATAGTTCACTTATATTTTTTAATGCATCATCTTTAACGTTAATGTTTACATCACTTTCAAAATCAATCATCGATTTCTCCTTTCTCAAATAAATTAAACTTAACAGGATAATAACGGTTTTCCATTCTATCCCATTTCAAACATTGTATTCTACCACGATTCATTTCAGAAGCAATAGCACAAGCAATGCCCATCGCAACGGGATCACCCATTAATAATAAGTAATCATCATCACTAAAATCTTTCAGTTTTCTCTTCAATTTATTTACAGTAGGTTGAGAACTTAAAACTAACTGTATACCTTTTGGTAACAGTAATTCTAACTTACCATAATTTTCCGCACTAAGAATATTTCTTCCTGGTACTTCTTGAACTACAAAAACTGTCATCTTTCTAATTTCCTAAATAATACTTGTATTCATATTAATCAAGCATTATATCTTAAATTAGAAATAATAATAGGATAACAATGGATTACAAGTTTAAAACTGAGCCTTATGAGCATCAATTAAAAGCTTTAGGGGCATCACATAATAAGGAAAACTTTGCTCTTTTTATGGAAATGGGCACAGGTAAATCAAAAGTTTTAATAGATAATATTGCCATGCTTTTTGATAAAGGAAAAATTAATAGTGCCATTATTGTAGCTCCTAAGGGAGTATATAGAAACTGGGAAAGACAAGAGATACCCACACATATGCCAGAACATGTGGATTATAGTATTTTAGTTTGGAACCCTTCATCAACAAGTTTCATGAAAGAATATGCTAAATTTTTAAAGGATGAGGATAAACTTAAAATATTTCTTATTAATATAGATGCTTTTAGTACGTCTAGAGGAACTGATATCGCTAAACGTTTTTTAATAGCTACACAATGTTTAATGGCTATTGATGAGTCAACAACTATTAAAACACCTACAGCAAAAAGAACTAAAACTGTTTGTAAGATGCGAACCTATGCAAAATATCGACGTATACTAACAGGATCTCCTGTTACTAAAAGTCCATTAGACTTATACACACAATGTTATTTTCTTGATCCAGATCTTTTAGATTTTGCTTCGTATTATTCTTTTAAAAATAGATATGCCGTTATGGTCAGTAGAAGTGTTGCCACACATAGTTTTAAACAAATTATAGATTATCAACGTCTTGATGAACTTGAACATAAACTTAATCAATTTTCTTATCGAGTTTTAAAATCTGAGTGTTTAGATTTACCAGAGAAAGTTTACACAAAACGTTATATTGAAATGACACCTGAACAGAAAAAAATGTATGTTGAGATGAAAAATTTTGCTTTATCAATTTTAGAAAGAGAAACAATAACAGCGGCAGGTGTGTTAACACAAATGATTAAGTTACATCAAATAACTTGTGGTCACGTGAAGACAGATGATGGTAAATTAATTGAACTTAAAAATAATAGATTAAATGAACTTTTAAATGTAATGGAGGAAATAGATGGAAAAGTCATTATATGGGCGGTTTATCGATATGATATTCAGCAAATTGAAAAAGCACTTTCAAAAAAATACGGACCTGACAGTGTTCGGTCTTTTTATGGGGACACTGATGCTAATGATCGTCAAGATATTGTTACTTCCTTTCAAGATCCGAAATCTGATTTACGTTTTTTTGTCGGAAATCCAAGAACAGGTGGCTTCGGGCTCACTCTTACTGCTAGTCATACTGTTGTGTATTATAGCAACTCTTACGATTTAGAAATTCGTATGCAATCAGAAGACAGAGCTCATCGTATTGGACAAAAAGAAAAAGTTACATACATTGATTTTATTGCAGAAAAAACTGTTGATGAAAAAATAATTAAATCACTTCGTAATAAAATTAATATTGCAACAAAAGTATTAGGTGAAGATTTTAAAGAATGGTTAATTTAGCAATAAATAATTTTACCTTTATTATCTACATACACCAATTGTACTTTTAATTTTTTTTGAAAAATAGAAAGAGTTCTTCTTATATAATCGTTTTTTTGTCTACCTGATTTTCGTATTGATTTTGTTTTTACATCAAATAACTTTATTGTCCCTTTTTCGGATATGGCTATTAAGTCTACAGGACATTGTCTATGGTGTGGAGAAAAAACCCAGAATCCCTTCTTGAGTAAATCACAAATTACTAAATGCTCGCTAAGT
>Ga0181411_1000688_pt1 | contig 12428 bp, 16 predicted proteins | sample 34SPOviralmetaG_FD_130114 | JGI IMG/M metagenome (GOLD analysis project Ga0181411, IMG submission 130114) | Marine viral communities from the oligotrophic San Pedro Time Series (SPOT) site, San Pedro Channel, CA, USA - 34 SPOT_SRF_2012-07-09 | ecosystem: Environmental > Aquatic > Marine > Strait...
CAGCTACTTTAATAATAAACGTATTATCTCCAGTAGATAATTCGGCTTCAGTTATATACTCGTGCATAGTTTCTAAAACCATATCATGTAATTCAGTCTTTTTCATTGTTGTCGTTTGTTATAAATATAAGGTCTTTCTCAAATGTTGTAAGGTTGTTAATAGTAATTTTCATATTGCCTAATTCAAATTCTCCTACTTCACCACCCTCTTCTAAAACCCCAGATAGAATTTGAAGCATTTGGAAGTCTTGTTTATTAATTTTATGCCCATCAATTTCAACTACAACACCGTGATTAAAATCATATAAAGTAGAATCATTAGTTTTAATACGATCCCTTATATTAAATTTAGTATTAGGTTGTTCTTGAGTTATATAATGTTCATATTGGACCCAATGCCCGTCACCATAATATACATTACACCAAGGTTCAAGTGCTTCCATAAGTTTAAGGTTATTGTTAGTAACTCTAAAAGCAATATCATACTTAGGATGAATTATTGGCATTTGATATTCATTGTTTGATATCCAATCCCCCCATTTACGGATAAAATCTCTTCGACATCTATTCATAGTAGATTTATAGTCACTATTTTCAATTCCTACTCCTTTATTCCATCTATGGCCCCTACAAGTTAAATGATAAACTAAGGAATCTCTACTTTGTACCATTTTATACCCATTTAAAATCCACCTATTAAATATATCTGAATCCTCATATCCATAAGGGGCAAAGGTTTGATCATGTCCCCCAATAGATAAATGATCGTCTTTATATAACATCCATGGGGCAAATATACCTTCAGTAGTTTGGTCTTTAAATTGGTTTTGGGTTTCTACGCAAAAATTATGAAATTCATCTAATTTAAGGTTATTATAATCATCACCAAAGTCCATTACAATTTTTTCTTTACCCTCGGGATGAATAGGAGGTTCAACTCTAGTGGCACACACAACAATTCCCTTTTTAAGGTGTTTTAATTGGTTTTCTAAATAATTAGGACCAATAACCATATCAGAATGAAGGATACTAACTATTTCGTTAGTAGCTTGTTTCATCCCTTCATCATAAAAGTAAGTATGGCCTTTCCTTTCTTTAGAATTGATTTTAATTACATTTTCATCTTCTAAAGATTCTAACCATTCCGATGTACCATCTTCTGAACCATCGTTTATAATAACCATCTCAACATCAGTATAATATTTTCTTACTGACTCATATGTGTTTTTTAAGTGGTTAAGAGTATTATAACTGGGTATTATTAAACTTATATTCATTGGTTTATGTTTTTAAAAAGGGTGTCGTTTTGGTCATGGGCTACTTTAACATCTAAAATTACTTTAAAGCCCAGAGTATCCATATAATTTGTTATATCTTTATATAAAGATTGACTTTTCCAACATTCTTTTGTTTCTAATTCTATTTGGATATATTTAGTGTTTTTAATGTTTTCTTTAAATCCCTTTAAAACTAAATCAGTAGCCCCTTCTACATCTATTTTTATTAAATCTATAGGAGGTAACTTTAATTCTTTAATAATTTCATCTAAAGCCCATCCATCTACTTCTATTAATTCTGAGGTAAAATTTGATGGGTCTTTTAGGGGTAAAAGAGAAGACATCCCTATATTAGATTCTTTTCCTACTACAGCAGCATTAAAAGAAACAGGTGCTGTTTTATCTGTTACAGCAACATGGAATGAATTAAATCCGGGGTATGTTTTTTGGATATATTCATAACATTTAGGGTGGGCTTCAAATATATACACATTTTGCGGGAGAATATTCCAATAATTTGCTATTTGAACTGCATCTCTCCCATTCCAAGAACCTATTTCGGCAAATGTAGTAGGGGTAAAATTTTCGTTTTCCTTTAAAAAGGTTGTAAGTTGATTTATATCTGATCTATCTATCCATCTCATTATCTTATACCGTTTATCATTTCATATTCACTAAATGTGGGAAAAGAACCCCATTTACTTAACCACTTTTGTTGGTTTTCTTGTTCTGCTTTGCGTTGTCTAGTGGACGATTGGCCATTATTTTCTTCTAATCGGTGGCTTCCTCTAGCCCCAAAATGCCATACAACACTTTTACTAGTTAGGATAAACCTATACCCGTTTTGTAACATACGTAAAAATAAATCCATATCTTCCCAACTAGCAGGTGCAAATAAAGGATCATTTCCTCCTATTTCATCCCAATCTTTTTTTCTTATAAGACCCGAAACCCCCTCTCCTTTAGGAATTTCAAAATCGTTATGGTTAATAAATTCTTGAGCCCATTCTTCAAAATAATTAGAATTAAAATCACTATAATAAGCACCAAATATATCCTTTGATAAAATAACAGTACCTGGTCTTTGGGGACTACCAAACATGTCAGGTTCTACTCTATGAGAACATACCCACATTTTTTCTTTAGGATATTTATTAAACACATCTAATAATGATTTGTCCCAATTTTTAGTAACATAAAAATCTGAATGTAAAAACATTATATATTCGGTTTTTACTTTATCAGCGCAGAAATTCATTCCTCCCCCTATACCTAAGGGGATATCATTTTTATCTATATAATATTCTAAATCATATTTTTTAGAATTTTCTTTTAACCATTCATCAGTACCATCTGAACAGTTTTCTGCATGGATTATGAAGGGTGCATTTTTAAAGTAGGAGTTTTTACGTACGCTATCTATTGCGATTTTTAGATAATTTAAATTATTAAATGTAGATATGCAAAATGTAATCATTAGTTTATAAATTTATATGTTTGACCACTTTCCCACAGTTGTTTAAAATCTTCTTTAAATTCAGAATTATTAAAATAATTTACCATATTATCCATATTATCTCTATAATATTGTTCTTTACTTATAGTAGTTAATTTATCTCTTTTAAGGGTTTGGTTTTCGAGATGGCAAAAAGTAACCCGGTCATCAACCATTATATTAAGACTATTTCTATTTGCTATAGAACAGGCAAAAAAGTCTAAACCATATCCTAAAAATAATTCTTCTGGGAACTTTTGAATTTTTTCTGCTAAATCTCTTCTAATAAAAGGACATTGAAAATCAATAAAAGGGACTTTTCTTAAATCATTACTTCCCCAATTATGTACTGTTGTCCATTTACACTGATCAATACCAGCATTAATTACAGAAGGTGAGTATAAAGCTATATCTTCTTCTTCCATAGTATTCAATATATGTTCTAGTATATTATGACCATGAAATACTAAATCATTATTTAATACCGCAAAGTATTTATGTTTAGAATTAAGAAAATAATCTAATACAATATTAAAACCACCCCCAAAAAAGCAGTTTTGTTCTAACCTATGGGTAGTTGATTTAGGTAAAGGTTCTGTAGAACCATTGTCTATAACTAATAATTCATATTCAGACTTACTGTTAGATAATTGGTTAGCTAAGTTATCTGTTAAATCTGGTAAATTATGGTTTAAGGTAGATATAAGCATATTAGAATCTTAATTGTGTGGTTTCTTTACTAGGCATTACTATTCCTAAATAATTTTGGGCTAATGTTTCCTCAGTATTGCCTTGGTTTTTGCAGTCATTCATTTGTTGTAAGTAGTGAAAAGGTTTAAACCAAGGTTCACATGGAACAATTCTTATGGCTTTAGATGTTAGTAAGTATTCCCCGTACCATATTAATTCACCCGGAACATATGATAATAATGATTCAAAAGTTAAATTATTAGGTTTAAGGTAATTTTCTTTCATATGTTCAAACACACTTACATTCCATAAATTTGGGCATGTCCAATCATAGAATTTTCCTTTTCTCCCAAAAACATCCATTACTTTTTGCCTATCACCTTTATATGACTGTAGAACGTTTTGTAATAAATTTATATTAGTTTGAGCCATCCAGGAAAATAGATCTTTATTTTCATGTATTGTAGTATACGGGGTATTCTCATCAAACATAAAATCATCTAAATAAAAATCTCTAATAAAATAAGAATCACCATCTATCCAAAAATAATTTTTACATAACCCTAACTCACTAAATTTCATTTTTACTAATTGTTGAGTCATCCAGTTTTGAATAATATTTTCTCCTACTATACTTTCATCTGAAAGTATTTCACACTTAGATATATCTACAGTTTTCTTAAATAGGGAAATATCACATTCAGGGATAGCTAAATAAACTTTAATATTATCCTTATTATGTTTATTAATTGTATCAATTAGCTGCTTAGTGTAGCTAATATGATTTTTATAAGACTTTACTAAAAATACTAAATTTTCCATTTATTCAAATAAGTTAATTATTTTATACTTTTCTATATAGTGAATACCTTTTTTAGCACACTGAAAATCACTATGAAATGACCTTAAAACATCATCTCTAAAATAATATCTATGAGTTTGGCTTTTAAATTCTTGCAATGAAGAGATTTTTTTAGAATATTGATCCTTAATATCTACATAAAAATTAGGTGCCCATTCATCCTGAGTACTCGGGGTATAATATTGTATTAAACTAATGTTTTTGTTTCGGATTAAAGCAGGTCCAAATCCCGAAATAAATCTATGTTCAAAATGGGAATCTGTTTCGTTAGGTAAAATAATAGCATCAATATCGTCTATAAATTTTTCTATTAAGTTAATCCACTCTTCTTCTGGTATTTCTTTAATAAATCTATAAGGAGTGTTAATAATTTTTATATTTTGGCACTGTGATTTTTTCCATACTTTTTCTACTTCTTCAAGTCTGTGTTCTCCTGTGGTTTCATCACAGTCACCTCCTTGTGCTAATTGGATTGAAATAAATTTTGTATTGGGGTACTTAAGTATAGTTCCTAACATGCTATATTCAACATCATCTGGATGAGGTGATAAGCATAATACTTTATTAAAATTTAAAAATTTAGACATTTTGTAATACTGTATATGAGTTTTTAATATTAGGTTTATGGTAAGTTACTTTACAAGTAAATAAAGATTCATCTAAATAAGCTTTCCCACCATTCCCACTTATATATTCTGTTGCGTTAACATTAGAACAAATATCAGCTAGTCGTTGTGATCCACTAGTAGAAATGTTAAGCATACTACTGAATAAAATAGGAGTATTTATATTGAGTTGGAGGGCCCCCCATCTTATAGATTCCATATTAATGTCTATTAGTTTTTTATATTGAAACATATGTTCTATGTCAATGTTAAAATTTTGTTTGATTTTTTTAGGATTTTTAGATCTCCATGGCCCATTTACAGTTAAAACATCTTTTATGTGTTTTTTATTAGCATTTTTTTCTACCTGCACTGTAAAGAATTCTTCTACATTATTTTTGTTTAAAAATCTATTTCGATTTTGCCAATTGTTTTTAGTATATTGAACATCGTCTAATATTATAAATAAATCAGAGGACCTCATTTTATCAAAAAACCCCATATAGGGAAAATGTTCTGGTTGGTGTATGGCTACTCTCATAACAACCCCAATTCTTTTTGTTCTTCCTTAGGTACCTCACTTATATGTCTGAGATTAACACCATAATATTTAGCCCATTTTAAACTTTGGGCAAAATCTAAATCATATCCTCTAGGTTGGGCTGCTGTAGAGTTACCTCCAAAACTAGGAATATCTATAGGACCCATATAATGAGGGGAATTTTTTTCAAAAACAGGATTATAACCTCCTTCAGGGTCACACCCCATCATTATAATATCACTATAATTTTTAAACATAGATAACCACATAGTAGCTGTTTGGCCTGTAGAACCAGGCCATTCGGGTAATTTAGGGGGAAGGTGAGTTGGGTCTTTTTTTATTCTTTCTAATTCTTCAGGCCTATTATTATCATTTGAATGTAATTCATAAGGATAAATATTAATGTGGTTAAATCTTTCGGGGAAAAATTCTGAAAGTCTATAGAAGTGAAAATCAGTAGATTTATTATTAAATCTAGGATTTGATTGGGTATGCAAGTAGGAAGGTACTATTAAGTTGGTTACTCCCTTAAAATCTTCATCTGTCATTTGTTCAAATGATTCTAGATCATTAAAAAATGAATATGTTGGGTTAGGGGCTAACCATATGGAGTTATTAATGGTTGCTATGTCGTATTTTGGGGATTTTTTTAAAGGCTTTGAACTAGGCCCCTTCCCTAATATTATTATATATTTCATTTATTATACAAAAATTCAGCGAATTCAAAATCTAGGGGGGTATCAATATCAATAGCTTCTTTTCCCTCTACTACATAAAAAGAAGGATTATTGCCCACCACATTTTTAAATTTAATCATATTTTCCCTGCTAAGGAGGTTTATTCCATAAGTTAACCCTAATATATCAGGTAAATCTTGTGTATTAGGGGATGTTTGGGGGTTATAATTAATGGGTTTACCATTTAACCACATATGATGTTTAATATATGAAGCTGTTACCATGCTATCGCAAGTTGAGTTGCTGAATCTATTAATGAAGTCATAGTATGTTTTGATTTCAATAAAAGGAGATGTAACAGGTGTATACATCAAATAATCACCATGTATGTTTTGTCCTAGATTTTCAAAAAATTCACTATTAGTACATTTTGAACTAGCATAATATTCCTCCCTTTCATGTACATCTATACCATATGAACTAGCTATTTCTTTAGCTTGTTCTGAATCAGTAGTAACTATAATATTATCTAAGGTTTTTACCTGGAGTAATGTTTGTAATTTAAGTTCTAATAAATTAGTATCCCCAAAGGGTTTAAGATTTTTATTTTTAACTCTTTGGGAACCTTTTCTTATAGGGACTACAGCAGTAATTGTCTTTCTCATATTAATTTAGTTTTCCAATCTTTTATATTAACCGCTAAATCATCTATGTAGATATCAGCCATTACTTTTGGACTATATCCAGAGAGTTTTTTCTGACCTGCTATATTTCTATTAATAGAGTCAAATTCTAATCCTCTTTCTTTGCACCAATCTATAGCTTCAGTTAATACAGGATATTTTTCATTATCTCCTCTATTAGTCCATAAAATTAGTTTATGTCCATCTTTTCTCATTTGAATTAATTTGGTCATTAATTCTTTTTGATGAGGTGTTTGAGTTCCTATTTTAGGGAAATCAAATTCACATAATGTTCCGTCAAAATCTACAGCTATTGTTAATTTTTTACTCATTTATATTTGCTTTTACTAATTGATTAGCAATTAAATATGCTTGTTTAATAATATCTTTATTTGTATAAAAATCATTTTGTGAAACCAAATCTTCTACTATATCTCGAGCATAAGTTCCTATAGCTATTCCACTACACCTAACTCCTGCCTGGTTTGCTAATTTTTTAGATAAAGCATTAGTACCACCCGAAAGAACAATATAAACACCTGTTCGATGACCTAAGGGCCTATAAGCTAATTTTGATGTTAATTTAGCTTTACCAGGACTAGTTTTAGCTGTTTTTTTATCTACCCTCATATTGAATTTTTTATTAATAACATCAGCACAAGCTACTGCTTGGAGAGTAGTATTAAAATCATTTTCACCCCCACTCATAGGGTAACCGTCAGCCTGAACTATAATTTTATCTTTAGATATATTTTTAGCTTCAGTTATTCTATTTTCTAATTTAAGATTTCCTAAATTTAGTCTATCTAAACATATAGAATTATAGTTATCTGGATTAATTTCTGTAATTAAACTCCACTCTTCCATGGTAACTTTATCTTCTCCAACAGCCGCGTGTAATTCAAATAATTCGGCCCCTGCTTCCATACATAAGGGCAATAATCTACGTAGTTCACGTGCATTATGTCTATAAGATATAATATCATCTTTGGGGCATACGTTACTGCACTTTCCACATCCTATACATAAATCTTTTATGACTACTTCTTTAGACTGATCTTCTACTTCAAAAGTACCATTTAACATTTTGTATAAATCTAATCTTTCTGTAAAATTTTTAGGGATGGCTTCTGTGGGGCAAACTGGTATGCATATATTACAACCAATACATTTATTGGGATCAATATAAGATTTTCTTACATGATGGTCTCCCGGCATTCCTACACTAGCCATTATATATGGTTTAACCCCTATTTCAATTCCTAATGACGGGGCTATACTGTATGCTAGATTAATACCTTCCATAGCATGTTCAATTACCCTAACATTACAAGATACATCTAATATTTTAGCTCCTGCTAGAGTATAAATAAGAGCTAGCTTTTTAACGTATGGGGCGTCTTCATTCCCCGCCCCACATATCATCTTAAAGCATTTTTCTTCCTTTAAGAGTTTTTGAAGGTCATAAAATCTGGATTCCATTTATAATCTATCTAATATTGTAGAAGATCTATTTGTATACTGATCTCCTATTTGGTTATAATAAAATGCTTTATAATTAAGCCATTCTGATTCAAATAAAAGAGAAGATTTAATAGTATTATTTAAGTTATTTATATTATTATCATTTAATTGTATAATAATATTTCTGGTTTCAATATAGTTTAATAGTTTTTCTTTGTACAATTGCTTAATAAAGGTACTACTTTTAGGTGATATATTACCCCCCATTAAAGTAGTTAATCCATATTGTTTTATTTTAGTTAATGCTTTATATACTATATCATGCATAAAAGGAGAATCTACATAATCTTTACTATACCCAAAGGATTTAGTTAAATCGGATCTCCCTACTATAATCCCTTTTAAAAGTTTTGAAGAGGAAGAATTTAAAATATTATCTAAATTATCATAAGCTGTTTTGCTTTCCATATTAATGTATAAATCTATATCTTTTATATTAATGGTAGATTCAATAAATTTTTGTAAAGCAAATTCTGATTCTACCATAGGGGCTACTATACCATTTGTTAAGATTTTTTTGCAAAAATCTATATCAGTTTTGGCTTCACACCCTCCTATTTTAACACTGAGTTTTAGGTTATTAGTTTCAGAAATTCTTCTCATTAACAAAATATCATCATAAAGAGCACCTTCATCTTCAGTAGATTGTTTAACCCCAATAACATTATATTTTTTGTTTAGATTGTGTAAAGATTCAATTAGATTTTTCATTATTCTTAGTGTATAAAATAATTAACTAGATACCAAAGAAGTATCAACTAAAATAGGCACTTTACTGGTTTTTTTAATATCTTCAATGCTTCCTTTTTTTACTTTGGGGTTTCTTATAAGTGCAAAATCATAAAATGTTTTTCTTTTGCCTCCTAAATGTATTATTCCTTTTTGACTACTTAAGCAAGCATTTAATATTTGGGGTGCTAGTATATCAACATACTCTTTAGAAGACCATTTATCTATATAAGCATATTCAAAGGGGAATATAGGTTCACAAAACTCAGTTCTAATTATAAGAGAATTATCATGTACCCCTACAGTATACTCTCCTGCTGCTTTAGTTTTAGCATATTTTGTAAGTGGGTTTATAGGATCTGATGTAGTATAATTTCCTTTTTGACCATCAAAAATATGGGATGTAGAAATATAAACTAACCTAGTATTATTAGTCATGCATGCATTGGTAATATTACATGTTCCCTCAACATTAGTTCGTAATGCTTTTTGGGGATCTAACTCTACATCTTTGTATTTAGCTATAGCAGCACAGTGTATTACTATATCTGGTTTATAATTAAATACCATTAGATTAATTTGTGGTAAATCTATAATATTACACTCATTACTGGTGGGGGCATAAAAACTAATATTAGATTTAGTTAGTTCTTTAATTAAGTGTTTTCCCAATAAACCACTACCCCCTGTTAATAGTACCCTCATTAGTAGTTGGTTTTGAATGTTTTAATGTTGTAAAAACGATCTTGATTAAAATCAAAATCTTTCCCCAGATTAGAAAGTACTTCACTTACAGAATCTGAGGGGGTATATCTGGCTTTAAAACCAAATACATCTTCCATTTTGCTTCCACTTACTTTATAATTTCTAATATCTTTAGTATTATTAATTTTAAGGGTAATATTATGGCCTCTATCTGTAAGTTTTTTAAATATTAAACTTCCTAAATCTCCTATTGTATAATTGTCTCCTACTAAATTATATACCCCAGAAATTTCATCATCACAATCAATGGCTCTTTTATACCCTTCTATAACATCTCTAATATCAATAAGGGGTCTCCATAAATTAGCACTATTAACAGTGATGACCCCCTTAGTAAGCGCTGTCATAATCATAGTATTTACTACTAAGTCAAATCTCATTTTAGGTGACCACCCTCCGACTGTTCCTTTTCTAAAAAGAATAGGTTTAAAGGAATCATCTTCTAATATAGATAAACCTTGTTCACATTGTAATTTTGAAACTCCATAGGCATATGCTGGTTTAACTTTACTAGTTTCAGTAAGGGTTCTATTTTTAGTAAACCCATAAACACTACAAGAACTAGCACATATAAACTTTTTTATACCTGCTTGTTTAGCTATAAAAGCTAAATATGTAGGTGAAGCATTATTTTCTATAAAATTAAGATCAGGTCTATATAGAGCCATAGGATCATTAGACAAGCCTGCTAAAAATAAAACTACATCAAAATCTTTTAAATCTTCGGGTGTTAATTGTTTAAGATCTTTTTTGATTTTTTTAATTTTTTTATCTAAATGATCCCCAAACCAAAAATGATCAACCACAGTTATATCATAATTGTCTTTATTCTCATTACAAAAACGGGTTCCAATAAAACCGGCTCCACCTGCTATTAGTATTTTTTTCATTTTAAAAATTTTGGGTTTAAATTATAATCATTAAAACTTTGGGCCAGAGTATCTTTATCAGATAATAAAATATCATTATTAGGTACCCCCCAATCTATATCTAACCCAGAATTAATTGGGTTAATTGCACCCTCGGCATTCCTATTATGTAATGCTGTGGTTTTATAACATAAATGAGTATTTTCTTCTAAAGCTAAAAAACCTTGAGCAAATCCTGGGGGTACCCATAATATATTAAAATTTGAGTCTGTTAGTTTAAAAGATTCATACTCCCCATATGTTGGAGAATTTTTTCTTATATCTACTACTACATCTATACCCGCCCCTGATACTACTCTTAATAACTTGCCCATAGGATTATCCCATTGGTAATGTAATCCACGAATAACATATTGTTTTGATTTAGAATGATTATCTTGTAAAAAATTTACATTTAATTCATCTTGTATTTTTTGATTAAAAGATTCTGTAAAAAATCCTCTATCATCTCTATATACAGTAGGATTAAATATTTTTATATCTTTAAATTTTGTTGATAAAACTTTCATTAGACTCCTACTTTTTTTAAAAATTCTTTATCTTGGTATAATTCCCTTCCAGGAGTTAGATCACGATGGGCTTCTGTAAACCATTTTTCGAATTCTTCTTCATCGATAACACCCGTATGTCTATTATTAGTTTTAAATATGTCTTGACTTTCTTGCCTTAATTTGTATACTAAATTAATATCTATTTTATCAAAATGAACTAAGTATAATCCTGGATATTCTTCTACATTAGCTTCTGGATGAAATTGTAATTCGGGGTGTGCTAATGTATCTGCATGGGGCCATCTACCACATTTAGTTCCATGTCGACCTATTATCCAATCTACTGGAGTTCTTGTTATACACGCTTTGCTTTTAGAAGGAAACCATCTAAACCAAGATCTTTGATCAGCAAGTGGTTTTGATAAATCTAATGGCCCTTCGTCTGCTGTTTGGATTACTTCAACCCCACGTGCACGAATAATGGGTTCATTAAATGTATTTAATACATTAATTAAATTTCCACTTTCATGCCATAACAACTCATCGCGATCTAAAAATATAACAACATCTACGCCTTCTTCAAGTAATTTATGTTGAACAGAATTTATAATTAAATGTTCACGATCATGGTAATTTCCATAATCATATTCTATTAAATCATCCCAAACTATACATTGGTTAGGATCATATATATCATTGATATTATTTACTCTTTTAGCATCAATATTATAGGATTTTTTTAAAGAATCTACCATATCAAAATGAGAAATGTTATTTACTAAAAAAATTAAATCTTTAGGTTCAAACCCATTTGCCAACCAATGCTTAACAGAAATGTCCATTAAATAATTAGGAGGTCTCTCACAATTAGTTATTAGTTTTATATTTCTCATAATGTACTATATAATTCGTTTTGTTTTTCTTGGCGTTTTATGTTCTTTAAATGGTGGATACAAAATTCATCATTCGCTGGTAAATAGGATTCGGTTTGATGGCCCGTAAGTATTTCATGTACTTTATTTTTCCATTTAATACGTTTTACATTTTTAAGAATGCGGCACTGGTAGTCTGGAAAATTAACTCTTTTATCAGGATCTACTCTCCAACCCCATTGTTTAACATGTTCCTCAGTTAAACCCTCTACTTTATTAATTCGTGGC
>Ga0181411_1000692_pt1 | contig 12408 bp, 10 predicted proteins | sample 34SPOviralmetaG_FD_130114 | JGI IMG/M metagenome (GOLD analysis project Ga0181411, IMG submission 130114) | Marine viral communities from the oligotrophic San Pedro Time Series (SPOT) site, San Pedro Channel, CA, USA - 34 SPOT_SRF_2012-07-09 | ecosystem: Environmental > Aquatic > Marine > Strait...
ATCCAGTTACGTGTCCGTAAAGCGATATAATATGTTCTCTTGTGTTTTTAGGTTCTATTGCCATTATATTAGTTTATCTACTTTTTCTATTCTATCAAGCTTTTGATCTTGAGGTAATTGAGTGTAAGGTATACTTATATTTTGTCCACCAATAATATTTGGTTTAGCTGTTGCTCCTGTAATTACTGGAGGTAATTGACCAAAAGCTCCTTGTATAATATCTGGTAGAGGAGGAGTATCAAAAGGATTATCTATTTGGGGTAAAAATTCATCTTCCTCTAATCCTACATTAAACAGTTGCCCTCTTATATTAGCTATTGCTCCAAAAGAATCATACAAAGGATTTTTAAAAGAAGGATCCACTTCTCTTATATCTTCTGTTATTTGTTGAAAACCTTTAATAACATTTTTAGAAATATTAACAGGAGTAAATATTCCATTAGATACTTTTCCATATGTTTTTTTACCAACACCTTTTATTAAAGATTGAGCTAACTCTGTTTTATCAGCATTTAAAGTTTTTGCGTCTTCAACATCTTTATATAATGTTTTTTCTGTTTCAAATAATGCACGATTTGCATTTATATATGCATCTACAATTTGTTTAGGTGTAGTTACTCCACCTTTTAAAACTTCTTGTGTAAATAATGATTTTGATTCTCTAGCATCTCTATTATATTGAGCTATCTTATATTTAATAGATTTATTAGGATCTATTTCTTGAGCTCTAAATCCTATAACACCTAAAGCTTCATTACCAAATTCATATTGTCTGCCCCTATCATCCAGTCTTCCTAAATCATCTACAGGTTTTATAGCTAAATTTAATCTTTCTAACTGTTTCCAGTTAAGTGGTGCTTGAGACATCATTAGATGATAAAGACCTTTTTGAAATTTAGTTCCCAATGGATCTTTTTGTTCCCATACATCAAAACCTTCTCTAGTTTCTCCACCTCTCATATATAAATCAGCTAAAGCCTCTGTCCAAATAGACTCTGTAACAAAAGGCATTCCTAATTCTTTAGTAGCTTCAATCATTCCTGCATAAAAATCATCTAATATTCCATCTCTATCACCTTCGCCTGCAGCTACTTTATTTAAAATTGTTTGAACTGGTCTACTTAAAGTATCATAGGCATTACTGTGACTAAAATCAATTACACTTAATTTACCTGTTTTCATATCACGAATAGGAACTAGTGTAGAATTTTTAGACCAATCTGCCACATAATTTTTAAGAGCTATTCTTTCTTCTTCAGTCACATCATATAATGCAGAGAATCCAGCTACTACTCCAGCAGGAACTGCAGTTGTTGTAAAGGCCATACCAGATAATCTTCTTAATCCGATTGATCTTAATGGATTAACTAATTTACCATTTATTCTTGTAGTATAAAAAATTTCGTCTAATGCTCTTTCTACTACGTTAACACCTGTTCTAATTATTTCTGCAGGAAAAGATACAAAGTTACCTACTGGTAATTTTCTTAAGCCTTTAACAGCATTTCCAACATAAGCATAATTTGGAATATTGTTTCTTACAATTTTTGCTGCTTCGTTATCTAAAAAATCTTCATCAAGTCTTACTTTAGGCACTAATGCTTCAGCATCTTTTCTTGACATACCATCATCAATTAAATCTTTTATTCGCCTAGCTCCTGCTAAATCATGAAACTCTTGAGAACCACTTAATCCTGCAGATCTATAGGAACTTCTTAATCTGTTACCTTCTCCTATAAAAGAAAATATTTTCCAAAAATCATCTTCTGCTGTATAAAAATCTTCTGAATATTTTTTAGCTTTACCTAAAACTTTAAGTAATCTATTTAACCCATAATTATCTAATCCTTCAGCTACTCTACCTGTAAGACCACCAAACTTAACATCTTTTAAAAGATTAGATAAATCTCCTAATTGAACTTGAGAATTAACTACACCAAGTTTTAAAAGTTTTTGATAAAATTCATTACCTTCTAAATAGTTTGCTTTTCTTAATTTAAATTGTTGATCAGTCTCATTAGCTAATTTTTTAATATTAGTACCTGCTTTAATATTTTTTCTTGTTCCTACTAAAGGAGTCTGTAGTGCATTAAAAGCTCTTCGTACTGCTTCTTTATCTGCAAAAGGAATCATGCCATTAGCTGCTGCAAAAGCTCCTGCACTAATAAAGTTACGTGCGTGAGTAAAAGGAGATAAAATTGTTTTAGCCATCTGCGATGTGGCTTTAGGATATAAAATTAAATTATTATATAAACTAGATCTTAAACTTTTACTGTTAGCCATTTCATCTAAAGGTTTAAATATTCCATCTATATTACCTTGTAATGTATATTTTTCGGCAATAGGATCTATGATAGGAAAAGGCTTACCTTTAAAATAAGGTTGAGCTTCATCTCCTATAGGACGTAATGTTTGTAATGGGTCTGCTCTAGGTCCACGCATAGTTTCAGTTCCTTGTAATCCTCTTTCAGTTCTTTTAACACCTTGTCCAACTTGTCCATAATCAACTCCTTGTGTTAAAGTTTGACCTGGTTTAGCAAATTGTTTTATAGCTTCTTGAGGACTGTCTGCAAAGATACCAGTTTGTCCAGAACTTTTTAAAAATTGATCTGTTTTTAATAATTCATCTTTTAATTGGTTGCCTCTTGCAAAAGAAGATAAGGCTTGGGTAGCTTCAATAATTGTTTGAAGAGCATCTTTATTTTTACCCATTAAATCTTCCATTACTTGTTTTTGAATACCAGTTAATTCTGATAAACGAACCGGAGTGTTTAATTTAAATACTTCATCAGCTGATGATTGACCTACAAAAAAATCAGGTACTTTAAAAACAGGATCTCCTTTATCAGCTAATTTAAAACCTCTATCAAAACTAATATTTCTTGGGTTAACAATTGATTTAATTGTTTGTTCTAATTCTGCACTACTTAATGATTTACCTGGATTAGCCTCTTGATATAATTTTTGCAAACCAGCTTTACCTCTAGCCATTGCTTCTGCACTAATTTTATAATTATCTAATAACTGACTATTTCTTCCTTTAAATATGTCATAACTTCTATCTAACCAAGTACTTACTTTTTTTTCAAACAATTCTTTAAAATTTCTAACACCAGCAGTATCTAATCTTTTACCAATAATTCCAAATAAAGAACCAAATTTCATTCTCATTAAACCCATATTTTCTAACATTTCAGCAATATCTTTTTCTAAAACTTCTTTTGTTTTTTTACTTTTTAAAATACCTTTAGGTTGAAGTTTTAAAATATCATCAGTAAATTCTTTAACTAATTGTTTATTCATTGGTCCTAAACTTACATTAGTTAATTCTTCTTCTAGTAGATTTAATTTTTTAATATCAGGCCTACCTTCTTTTGTTTTACTATTTTTTAATTCATCAACAAAAGTAGCTTTATCTATTGGTGGATTTTTTTCAAATCTTTCTCTAACTATTTTTTTAGCGTTTCGAAGAGCTTCTGCTTGAGCTTTAGGTAAAATATAAGGATCCATCTGACCAACTTTTTTAATATATTTTTCAGGCACCTCAATACCTTGATCTTTCAATATCTTATTTATTTCTACATTTTCTATCTGTTGATATCTTTTTCTAAATGCAACATTACCTTCTTCAGTTAATTCATTTAAATATTTTGTAGTAATATCTGGTTTAATGTTTTGATACTCATCTAGTCTTAATTGAAATTCATCAACAGTTTCTCCTTTAAGTTTTACTGGTTTTTTAAGACCTGCTCTTTCACCAGAAGTAATTAAACGATTCATCTTTGCTAATATTTTTTTACGTTCTGCGTCTACAACTTTATCTCCTTTTAATCTTTTAAAGTATGGAAAGAGTCCACTAATTAAACCATCTAAATCTTGAACAATAGTTTCTGCTGCATTAATGTCACCAGCTGCTGCGCCTTCTATTTTTTTAGTAACGGGAAAAGCAGCTTCAGTTAATTCACCCCTAGGTCTTAAATTTTTAGCAATGTATTCTAAAAAATTTCTGTCAGAAGCTTTACCCGCATTTGTTGTGTTTCTTAATTTTTTAATTACAGATCCAACGCCCCCTAAAGCTCCAGTAAACAAAGCTCCTTCAGTTCCAAACTTAATCCTATTTAATATTTCTTTAGCAGGGTCATAAATATCGCCTTCTAATTCTCTTTCTAGTTCTGTCGGGCCTCCAATTAAATCTCCAAACGTTCCAGCATCTTGTACATCTCCAACAAAAATACCTTCAGCAATACCACCAGCCCCTGCCCCTGCTGCAAAAGCTTTTGCTTTTTCTAATTTAGAAGCTGAATCATCAAACGCTCTTATTTTTTTTCTTTTACTTAAAGTTTTTTCAATTCCATTTTTTATATTTTTACCTGCATTACCAGACATATTTAAATAGTTACCACCTTTAGAAGCTTTAACTGCAGTGTTAGCTAATTTAAAAGCTGCTCCACCTGGAATTGCTAAATTAGTTATAAGTTCAGTAATTTTACCAGCGGTTGTTGCTTCTGCCATCTCGTCAAATGGATTTATTTTTGCAAAATATTCTTCTACTTCTGCTGCTTGATTGCTATCTGCGCCTAAATCAATTAATGTTGCTCCTAAAGAAAATAAACCTTCTGGTATTTTAAATAAACCAGAACCTATTCCTGCCATAATAGATTGAAATGTTCCTACCTCATTGTCTTCTGAAACTATATCGGTGGTTGTTGTGGTTTGTAAGTCTTCTAAAAAAGCCATTAACTACCTCTTTTAATTTTCAAATCTGCTTACGTCTGTAACTACTTCATCTTTAATTACAAAAATTAATCCTTTTGCTTTATCTGTATATGCTCCATCAACTTTTCCTGCAGCCGGATCTCCTTCTTTAATGTTACCATCTGTTGGTAATTCACCTTTATAATCATCTAAAAACCATTCACCAGCAGCTAAAGTTATACCTGAAGGCATAATAACTCCATCTTGTTTTTTATATTTACCTACTGTTTCAGAAAGAGATCTAGGTCTTCTTTGATAAGTTGCTAAAGCTTCTTTATCAGTCATTCCTGGATTAATATCTTTAATATATTCTACTGCTTTTTGTAGTTGTCCACTTTGATTTTGTAGTTTAGTCTCATAAAGTTTTTGAGCTTGCTCACCTTTAATACCAAGCATAGCTGCAGCTTGTTTAATTTTAGGAGCATCGCTTCTAACTTTTACTGCATCTGCTAATGCACCTTTAAATCCCTTACCTTCTAGTAATGAAGCAGAAACTGTAGATAAAACATCTTCACCATATCTTCTTGCAGCTTTATCACCACCTAATTGTTTGTAATATCTATCTATTAATGAATCTAAATCATTTTCATCTACTGTTGTTACATCTCCGTCCGCATCTGCGCTAAATGAAACTTCTTCTACTTTAGTTGTGTCATCAATTTTCTTTTCTAAATTTTTAGCTACATCTTCAGTAGTTCCAAAATCTTTACTAAAAGTTCTACCTTCTCCTAAATTAATATCACCTATTTCTCCTTGAGGATCACCTTTACCTAAATAATCTTCATTTGGATCTTGATAAGTTTGAAAACCTTTTTCTCTTATAATTTCACTAAATGGTTTTTCTATAATATCTTCTCCTACACCTACTTCTACTGTTTCAGGAATATATTTACTTTTTAAATTAAGATTTCTATTTCCTAAATTCATTCCTTTATCTGCTGCATAATCAAATATTTGTTGACCTGTCATAGGTGCACCTGTTTGTTTTAAAACATCTTGAATATTAAATAGTCTACTAGCTCCTGGAGGTTGTACTAACATACCTCTATTATAACCAACTCTACCACCATCCATTAGACCAGATGTAATCCCCGATCCACGACTATCGACTGGGCCACCTCTAAACATAGGTCGTCTTAAAATTCTACTCATTATCCAAATATTCCTAATTTAGAACCGATACTAGCAACCCCTGAACCAATACCAAGCGCTGTTGCTAATGGACTAGCTGGAGCTGCTGGCGGTGCATAACCTACTGTTTGAGTTGGGAATGCCCCTGGTTGAATTTGTGCAAGTTGTTGACCAATCAATCCTAGTTGTGTAAATGGTTGGAATTGTTTTTGTTGTTCAGCCGATGCTGCTGCATCAAGTATAGCTTGTTGTTGTGCTTGACTTCCTTGACCCATTTGTGTTTGGTACTGTCCAAGTCCTTGTTGTGCTGCTAAATCTGCTCCTGCTGCTTGTTGTGCTTGTTGAAATCCCTGTGCTAATAACTGTGCTTGTAGTTGTGCTCTGCTTGATGCAGCACCTCTTGCAGATTCTGCTGCCATAACACCTTCACGACCTCCACCATAAGCACCCGCTGCAATAGCTTGATCTCTCATAGCTGTGTTTTGAATAGTTTGGTTTCTGTCAAATTCTGATAAAGTTGTATCAATCACCTCTTGTTGATAAGGTGACATGAATTGTTGGTAAGCTTGTGGTCCTGTAAGTGATCCTAATCCAGCAGCCGCGGTTGTCGCGTCTTTTTGAAGTTGTGATTGAGCGGCGATTGTTGGTGCATATTTTGATGTATCAATACCTTTAAAACCTCCAGCAGGTATTGCGCCTGCCCCTAGTTTATCAATTGATTTTAAAAAGGCGGTAAGTGAGCCTTCTATTACCGGTGCTGGTTTTGTTATAGTTGTTGTTGTTGACATTATACTTTCGCCTCTAATCTATTCATTGTTTCATACATTCGTTTTGCTCCTTCATTTACACTTCCACCACCTGCTGCTCTTACAGCATCTGCAGTCATTACAAATTCATTTTTAGAAAGTCTAGCAGGAACGTCGTCTGCTCTTTCTTTTTTACCAATAGGTATGAATCCTCCACCTCTCATATCCATTTCTCTACCACCTAAATTCATTAGACCACCTTCGGCCATTTTAGGTACATCTTCATCAAATATATCTTGTTTCATACCTTCATATTGTTCTTTTGTTATTTCACCTCTTTCATATAATTGAGGTAAATATAATTTATAAAATTCCATTTTTCTATCATCAGACATTGTACCATCTGTATCATTGAACATTGCATTTAAAATACCCATTTCTTCAGATTGACCTGGCTGTACTGTTACTTTTAATTTATCTACTAAAAATTCTTTCGGTGTTTCTTCAACAGCTTCTACTGCATCTGTTATACCACCAAATTCAAATCCTACTCTACCACCAGTTTTATATCCTGCTGCATAAATTGCATCTTCAATTTCGTCATCTGTAAATCCATAAGCTTCCATAGATTGTCTAATAGCTGCTGCTCTTTGTGCATCTGATGCACCTTCAGCTGCCGACGCTTCTGCGTCATCTATAGCTTGTTGTTTTTCTAATCTTCTATTTTCTGCTACAGATAAATCATAAGTTCCTTGTGTAAGTGGTATAGATAAAGCTTTAGCTCCTGCTTTACTAAATATACCATCTGCTGCTAAACCTTCAGATAAACCTGCTAATTTATCAGCACCTGTTCCTAAAAAGTTTAAAGTTTGATCTGTCATTCCACCGCTATTAGATAAACCTCTTAAATAATCTCCTGCGCTTTGATTTCCAACGCTAGCTAATTTATTTCCTCCCATAACTTGAGAGTAACTTCCTCCACTTCCGTCAGGAAGTGTTCTTCCTCCTGAAGTTCCCGGAGCCGATAGTGCACCAATACCAGAAGCCATAGCTAATGACAATGCATCAAACTCTCCATCACTTCCTTCTTGAGCTAATTGAGATCCAAGGTTTAAACCACCAGATATCAATCCTCTAGATAACATACTATTACCAAATGCACTCATAATACCTGGAGCCATAAAAGGAGCGGCTGCAGCTAAAAATGGTAATGCTGGTTTGATTTCATTAGGTACTATCTTATCTAGTACTCTTGAAATAGGTCTAGTTATCTTTTTTAAAAATCCCATAGTTTCTCTTTATAATGCTTGTTAACTGCAAGTTTGCCAAACTTGTAAATAGGCGAGTGTATCACAATTTACAAGGTTTTTAAACATACGTCAATCGCTGATATTTAAAGCAGCACCTATATTTATCTCTTCTACAGTCACATTTACATCTCTTCGTATATGTTCTGCTTTTGTAGGTGTACTTGCATTTTGTACATCTGCTAAAGCCTCTGCATCTGACATGTATTCTTTACCTGTTTCTGTGTTAGTTAATGTTACCTCACATTTAGGTGTAATTACTGGTACTCTTTGACCATTAATTATTTCATACCTAACGGAAGCTTCTGTTTCTATAAATGACATTATCTGTCCTCCCTGTTTATTTCTAATATTGATGCTACAACGTGCAATCTATTTGCATCTGCAGCGGTTACTTTTAATATTTCACTTTCTTGTAAAATTAACGGTTCTGTTAATAATTGTTCTGTTGCGTGACCAGCTATAGTTTTTACATCAAACAATACAAACACATTACCAGATGCATCTGTTAGTGTTAGTGTAATTGTACTTCCATTATTACTATCATCACAAACTAAAATAGATTTTACAATTGCTCTAGAATTAGAAGGTACAGTGTATAAAGTTGTAATATCTGTAGTTGTTAAATCTTGTTTTTGGTTCTTATATATATTTGCCATTATCCTAATCCTAACCAAGTATATCGTTCTTGATCTTCTTTTAATTGTGTTAAGTATGTAGAGTTTAACTGTTCAATAATTGTAGTTAATGCTCTGTTAATTTGTCTTTGATTATCCTCACTATATTCTCTTTTAGGTTCTGGTAATCTTACTACGACTTTAGTCATTAACCTCTCCTTCCATCTGGTTGTATATCAACTTGAAATGTACCAAATCTCCAAGACTCGCCTACACCGGTGTTTTCTATTTTTATATTTGCATATCTACCTCTTGCCCTAGTGTCAACTTTTAAAGTAGATGAATTAATTATAAAAGGACTTAATGAAGTCTCAATGTCATCTTGTGAAGGGTAATCTTTAATAGACAAGGTAATTTGATTGTTACCATTTAATACTTTAAAATTTGGTAAGAATCTTCTCATTGCTAAAAATACTTCTGCTTGATCAGGTTGTAAAGAAAAACTAAATGATTGTATGAAAGATGTTAAGGTAGTTACACTACCATTTGGATTAACTTGATCGGTCCCCGTTTCGTGTTCGAATAATACTGTTTGACCTAAACCATCTTGACCTATAACTTCAGGAAAACTTCCATCATTAGAACTATTATATGCAGTAGCATAAGGTCTTGGATATACTAATGAATCAACCCAAGTAGTTCTAATTGAATTAGTATTGGTTCCTGTATACCAATTACCCATAGGTAATTGTGCATTATTTTGTCCATAATTATAAACTACATATCTATTATTAAAATCAGATCCACTTGTTGGGTACCACCAAGTTACTTCTGTAAATAGATTATTGATACCGGCACAAACTTGTTGTCCTTTTGTTGTATCAATATCGTCATAAATATAATCTTCCACACTACAAGGAAGTGTATTAACAGTACCATCAAAAGAGAAGAAACCATTGTTACCCATCCAATAAGCAACACCGTCAATTTCAATTGCTGCGTTTTTACCAATCAATCCACAGTTAGTACCAACCTGTTCGAAGCCAAATGTAAAAGGTGCTCCAACAAATTTCATTGTATAGAGTGCGTTATCGGTCCAGATTAAAATATTTTCTTTTGCAACCAGTGCTCCCATAATTTTTGTACCATCTTGTATTCTTTGAGTACCGGCTGTATTAGTTGCTTGAGGTGTGTAACCATTAATATTTTCATCTTCAGAGAATCTTATAAACATATCATCTTGAGTAGACGCAGTTCCAATTGTAGTTTCGGTTCCTAAATGAATTAAGTGACGTGTTGTTGGTGAAATTAAAGTTACTCTTGTAGCTGTTGGGTTATTTGTTGTAGAAAATCCTGATGTTGTTGTAGATGCTCTTGTTGTTAGTCTTGCTGTAATATCAGAATTCCATGTAAAAGTTTTACCGTTTGCAATAGTTGCAACTAATACATCACCAAAATTACTTAATGACCAAAGTCCAGGTTCTAATGTAATTGTTCCAGCATCAACTGCATCACCCCATCCTCCCCATTCAGTTGCGTTAGTAACTATTTCACCACTTGAGTGAGCTTGACCATTTGATGTACCAGTAGTTGCAGTTCCAAAAGCACCTCTAGTAATACCTGTTAAAGTGTTTGTACCTTTTCCTGTGTAAGTAATTAATTCATTTTGAACTGCTATAGTTCCTGCTGTTGGAAAACCAGAGTTTGATGTAACATTAATTACAGATCCTGATCCACCAGTACCATTAGTATCTGCGAGCAACGCTCCATTTAAAGTTGTTGTAACAGAACCTTGAACCGTTCCCCCATACTGACCAATACCAAAACCATAACCATAAGATTGTGCGGCGGGACCAACAGGCTCATAAGGAATTATATCACATGCTCCACCAGTGGCGGCACCTGTTGTAGTTTGTGTACCAGTAATGATTGCAATTAAGTTTGATGTAACTCTTGTTACTTGAAATAATTTATCTTCAAAAGCAGAATTTGTTAAACCTATACCAGCAGGTACTGTTACATTATCCAATAAAATAATATCACCTGATTGTAAATTATGTGCTGAAGAAAATGTTAAAGAAACTTGTTGTGATGCATCAGTAGCAGACATTGTAACACTACCAATTGTAGCTTTTACAGGAGTAACATCATGTAGTTGTCCTTCAAAATAAATAAGTAAAAACTTATCTGTTCCTATTGCAACGTATCTATTACCTTCTTTATCTACAAATGCGTGTTGTTTTCTAGCAACACCAACAATAGAATCGTTAAGTAAAGATTGCCATCCTCCTACTTTTTCTGGAAGGCCATATCTAAATCTAACATTATCAGAGTCAACCCAACGACCTTCGGCCCCAACAGCAGTGTCTTGCTTGTCAATCCCTGGAGCAAACTTAATTTTCGTAAGCATCCTTTACTCCTATGATGTACTGTTAGTTTTTATTTGCCAGCCTTTTGTAGCAGTAGTAAATATTAAAGTTACACATTGATTGTTTGCAGTTAAATCTAAATCAGATGTACCACCTTGAATATTGGATCCGTTTCTACCTACAATACATTTGTTTGTTGCAAAACCATTGGATGCAGATACATCCATTATAGTTACTTCATCACCTGTTGCAGGTGTTGCTGGTAGTGTTATAGTTACTTGGTTAGCAACTGTATCCACTCCAATTTGATCTCCAGCCACTGCTGTGTATGAAGTTTTACTAGCTGCAGTTACTGTAGTAAACCCTTTTTCCATCATTGATAATGTAGTAGCAGGAACGCTACCTCTGGAATAAACTAAAACTTTTGCACCTTCTGGAAGAGGTACTTGTGTACCTGCACTTTGACCAGTGGTTAATAATGTTACTGTAAAACTTTGTGCTGCAGTTCCTCTAACAGTTGCATCTTCTACAAAAAATACTCTGTTTGCATTTCCACCTGTTGTAGATGCAGGCATTGCTAAACTAGCATTACCAGATAAAGTTCCCGTAAGTTTAATATAAATATTTTTACCATTCGCGCTCGCCGATCCGTCGGCCAAACTTAATGTAGTTGTACCAGAGCTTAAAGTTACTTCTGCATAACCCGACGCTGCGGTTTGTAATAATTGTAAATTAGTATTAGTGATTGTTCCCCATAGACCAGCCTTTTCACCTGTAGTGACTAGTTCTAATGATAAATCTGTTGAAAAAGTTGATGCCATATTAATAAGGTTTTATTGGTGTCCAAACCATGTTTGCTCCTGGTATTATATCGTTCCACGTAATTACTCCCGGTTCCCCACTACTTACAGTTAAACTAGAACCTGTTGGAAGTACATTCGCAGTACCTGTTACTGTAACATTTCCTGTCGCTAACGTCAATGCGTTTCCAGTTACAGATGTATTAGCATCTGCGGTAACTACAAAAGTTCCTAAACCTAATGATACTTGAGATCCTGTAAGAGGACCGATATTAGCCGTACCAGTAATACTTAAAGTACCTGTACCTAATGAAACTTGATTTCCAGTTAAATTTTCTACGACTGAATCTGCGATAATACCTACACTACCAATTGTAATAGTTAATTGGTTAGCTGATACATTTACATTTACATTATTGTCTAATCCTGTTGCTGCAAATGGTAATGCTGATATTGCGTCAAATCCTAAACTCATAAATAATTTTTAAAGACTGATATTACTACCAGTCTTTAGTTTTTGATGTAAGTTCTGGTGCTTTTTGACTTTCGATTTGTGCAGATAAGTTTGATTGCATATCAGCTTCCGTTGTATCAGACATTTCTAATACGCAGGCAGTTGCACTTTCTTTAGTCATAGCATCAAAATCCATACCTTCAGAACCTGCACAAGATCCATACATAGA
>Ga0181411_1000698_pt1 | contig 12361 bp, 17 predicted proteins | sample 34SPOviralmetaG_FD_130114 | JGI IMG/M metagenome (GOLD analysis project Ga0181411, IMG submission 130114) | Marine viral communities from the oligotrophic San Pedro Time Series (SPOT) site, San Pedro Channel, CA, USA - 34 SPOT_SRF_2012-07-09 | ecosystem: Environmental > Aquatic > Marine > Strait...
ATTAAGTCCTCCTAAAATATCGTGGGTTATAGTTTCCTTCCCAATCCATACGCATCAATGATGAAGGAAAAGGAGTATCACTAAAAATAGTTAAATCAAAAAATTCATTTCTCATATGTAAGGGTAAGTCAAATGTGACTTCATCGTAGACAGGTAATGAGTTGGCTGGATAAAACTGAGGATTAACAACAGCGTAATTAGCATCATAAGATGAATATCCACTAATTTTAAATGTGACTAGTCCAGTAGATGCAAAGGAGAATTTATATCTAGAGATCACTAATGAAGCAGTGAAATCAGAGATACCGTTTTGATTCCTGAAGTATGTAGTAGGTAGCTTTAGCTCCATATCATACTTATATCCAACCACTATCTTATTAGCAACACTTGTTAGATCTCCATCAACCTTAAAGTTTGTTCCATCAACAGTTGCATTAAAGTAAGTACCCGCTTGTGTAGAGACAGTAGAACTAGACCCGCTAGCCGATTCAGATAGAATGACAATAGGCTTATACGTATCACCAGTTAGTGCAGGATAATTTGTAGGTAATGGAATAGTTGTTTTATTAGAAGGTATATCGTATGTAGGAGTGCTAGTGCTATTTGTCCAGAGATCGATATTAGGACCAACACCAACGACAGGGTGTATTGTTGGATTAGGGTTAACAACACTTGTCAACAAGTCACCATCTGGATCCTTGTTAAGAGACATCCTTATGATAGCGATCTTGTTGTCAGTCAATTCAATGACTGCATACATATTATCAGTAAAGAAATTAAAGGTTAGTACCTTACCTAAGAAGTACCACCTAAACCAAGACTGTAATGCTCTCTCTCCATTTTGTAGAAACTGTCTATAGAACCAAACATAGTTTTCATCCTTAGACGAAAGACCAATTAATTGATTCTGTGTATTAGATCTAACATTGTTAATTGAACTAGGTACATACTCTTGTACAATTTTACTGACTTCTTCTACGACAGGTGTTTCTTCTGTGCCTCTATTCATCATTCTAAAGACACGTGTATATCGTGGTGTCTTAGAGGTAAAATAGATTTCATCTCCTAATTCAACAACAGGGATAATGCTATCCACTTCGTATGTAGATACGCTTTTAACTTCTGCTGTCAGTGGAGATAATGTCCCTTGCTCTGCATAGAGAAAGAACTGCTCACCGTTACCAAAGAGTACAAGTCCAGCACGTGATGGCTGTACAGAATATAAGGACACAGCACGAACACTTGCTGCATTCAAATCAATAGGATCAGAAGCAATAGAGATCTGTGCAGACTTACTGTAGAAATTAATATCTTGTGCAAGTGCATTAGTGTACTCAGGCCGAAGACTAGCGGATAGAATTACATTATCTTGTGATAGGAATCCTACTCTATTAAAGTAAAAGAATACATCCTGAATAGTTGTACCAACAAAACTTGGTTGTGGCATCGTATTGTCGTCACCAGCCAATCGATCCTTATAGTTAGCTTCTTTTACTACAAATGTATTTTCAGCTGTATTACTGATTGAGTGTGGAGCAGTCCAGTTATTAAAACCATCAGAGATGCCAGGCTTAGCAACTTCTACCCATGAAGTACCATCCCACTTCAAGTAATAATCATCTTTTTCTGTATTCTCAGAGTTCTTAATCTGAGCAATATCATTAACTGAAGGAGAAGTAGGTAAATTAGCAAAATTAGAATATGATGTTGGTGTTGTTCCAGGTGTGTTGGTTGTACTTGCTGTTACAACAGTGGTTCTGTTGAGAAGAGTAGATGTCTTGTCAATAGTAATGATCTTATAATCATCTGCATTAGCACTAGTAAGATAATCTCTAGTAGTATTTGTATTCGGTGAGACTAAACTACCGGGACCAGAACTAGCTTCATAGGTGACTGAGCATTCAACACCTGTTGTACTGTTCCAGATTCTTACTGCACCTAATGTTGTTAAGGTAGTGCCACTATATGCAGCAGGTACTACACAGCCAAAGTATGCAGGCTGGTTATCTTTAATAATAGAAAACCAATAAGCACCGGATAAAGTAGAAGCATTAACCACCGCTGATGACGTATCTACAATTATATTCTCTAACTTACCTCCAGGTCGTTTCTGAAGACCAAACGTTGAATCTGGGTATCCGTTCTTAATCTCAGTTAGATAACCTGGACGCATGTTGACATCAGGTTCTTGTGATACACCAGCTATATATGATGGTATAGATTGTGTTACTGCTGCCATTATCGCCTCAATGCATTCATAGGTTCATAGCTTGTATAGAACTGACCATCCTGGTTATAACCAAAGAAAGATCTCTCTACTTGTTGGGTGTCATATTCAAGAGCGTATGCACGACACATCATCTCTTGACTTTCTAGAAGGGAAGATATTTCTTGTGAACCAACAGTACGTTGTGCAAAGATCTTTGATGCACGAGCAATGATGTAGCTCTGTACAGGTACTGGTATTGCAACGTATTCGTGATACCACAATATGTCGCAGTAGATGGGATATGACCATTCAAAGGTGTGGTGAATCATGTCATATAGTTTTCTCTGTACATCACCTGTATTTTTGGTACGTACAGTGGCACGATAGTATTTATTGTTAGGAGACTCAGCCATGTTGAGAGCTACCTGTAGCATCTCATCTGTTACGTTAACTTCTTTATTACTATCAGGAGTAAGAAGTACATGATATTCCCTATTGAACGTCCATCCTTCTGCCTGCACATCCCTGGATACCTGACTAAGGGTATCGTTGGCGATCGCAACGTCCGGGTTGGAAAGATTAAGGGAGGTGACTGGAGCTTGCCCAACGCTTTCTAGTATTTGATTTATAGCTTGTAGTTCGCGTTGACTTTTATTTAGACCAGATTGCGTCATGAGATATATTCTCAATAAGGATAAAAAAAAGGGAGCCGAAGCTCCCCAGGTATTACGAGCGGTCCCGAGCGGGAGCGTCGCATTCACGTTGATGATATGTGAAACGAAGATTCTTAGTCTCACTATATACAGTTGAAGCAGATACAGCAGAGCCGTATCCCTTTGCAGTCTTAGCTACAGAAGTACGCATGGCAGTATTACCACCAGACACACCAGCTGTAGAGCCGGAGACACCATTGTCACCAGCAGCAGTTGTTGGATTAGCCATTTATTAAAGGGTTGTAGCGTTTACACCTGCACCACCCCAACAAGCTACGGTCGAAGAACTGCCATTAGCAGCAGTACCAGATAGGCGACCGTATTCTTGAGGAGTAGGAGGATTCATAGTCAAAGATGCAACTGTGCCAACAACACGGCCAGCAGTAGTTGTATCTTTCCGGGTCACACCAGGAATCAAAGACATTATGAAATCCTCCTTTTATCAGGCTTCTGCTCGCAGCTCAATGGCGCAAGCAGGATTCAAAGTACCGACACCCATAGCCATACGACCAACGATGATGTCACCTTGGTACATGGTCTTAACGTCAGAACCAGTGGTTTGAACTTGTGGTCCAATACCTTCAACAACACCAGCAGCATCCTTCATGTAGATAAGTCCACAGGAAGTACGGAAGTCACCGGAGTAGTCATTGTTCTCACCGTTAACACGAGTGATGTGACCAGCAGATCCACCTGTTCCAGCACCAGTCACCATGAATGGCAGGTTGTTAGAACGCTTGATAGAGATACCGGCGATCTCATAGAGACCATCACCTGAGTTCAGGTTGCCTTGGTTGTTGCCGTAGTCACGGTTAAGGATGTTGCTATCGACTTGAGAGACGAGAGCGTAGTACTGACGTGGAGAAAGCACAGCAGTGCGTCCCTCACGGGGTACATTCTTTTCATCCAAAATACTCGCGGCTTCAAAGAAGCTATCTACGAGTGCTTGTGCGTTGTACTGATTGTTAGCACCAAGCTTGATGACAGAACCACCGGGCTCAGGGCCAGGAGCAGCAGTCACAGGATGTGCTTCACGTGCAGCAAGTGCAATAGTACGGAAGACTTTCTTGTCATATGCTTCAGCAAGAGCGTGTCCAATTTTCTTGGAGATCTCAGAACGAAGCGAGTAGTGAGCAAGAGTCTCATCAAGGTCATAAACAAACGCTGAAGAAATCAGCAGGTCATCCATGATGATGGTCTTCTCAGCCACTGGAGGATCACCACTACCAAGAATCGGAGTTCCAGGGGTGTGGTAATCAGCCGTCATACGGCCAGTGAAGATGAACTGCAGAGACTTTCCATTACGGAGAGTACGGTTCTGAACAGTTCCTTTAGCGATACAGGCAGACTCATAAGCCTTGAACATCTCGCCACTAAACAGTTTGAGATACAGGGCATATTTATCACCTGCTGCACCAGACCCATCAGGATAACCTTGGGACAGGCCTAGTTGAGGATTGGAGTTAATACTTCCAATCGGAGTTGGGGTACTATTAGGAGGAGTACCAGCAGTAGCAGTCATTGTTTTAAAGAGGTTGTTATGTACGTATTCCTCTGACGTCAGAAGTATTTAATTTGTATCGTGGTCTATCCCACCGTCTAGACGGCTAGAGGTATCCGCTTACGGGCTCTAACCAATAGTAATGGGAGGACTCGAACCTCCCTGTAAGCCTATTAATTACTTATGAAGCGACAACTTGTTCAGCCATGTCGGTTGAGCCATCAGCTTTCTTGCCTGACATAACCTTACATTGTGCTAGACGTTGTGCTGTAGTTCCAGCTTCAGGACTATCACCGTAACCAGTTGTGGTTTGGAACCACTGGTCACCAGTTGTCTTTACAACGTACTGTACTTTTGAAATAGATCTGTTGCTAGGGTTATATCCCATGATAAAAAATTAGAAGTTGTACTTGATTCCAGCTTTAAAGCTAGAGCTTACTTTGTCTCCAGTAAGGAATGCATACTCTGTATAAAGATTGGTCTTCTCAGTTACCTGATAAGCAGCACCTACTTTACCGGAGAATTCAACATTGCTATCTTCTCCAGATGGAGACACAATGGCTGGTCCAGCTTGGAAGTAATAGCTACCATCTTCACCAATTTTATTCTCATAACCACCATGTGTTTCAGTCACAGTGGACTGATGATCATGACCAAGCTTTGAGGAATTGGTTTCGATGTTTGCGTATGGACCAGCGAATGCTGGACCGGAGACTGATGCGAGGAGGATACCGGTAGCAAAAATAGTTTTCATAATAATTGTTAGTTGTTAAAAATTGATTGGTGAGCGTCCTAGTTTTTCCATCACTTCTGCACGGTATGCAGGGTCAGCGTCATACTTAGGATCAGACATTGCACGTACTAGTGCTGCCTGACTTTTAAATACATCACCTTTATCAGAACGTGGTGCTCTACCTTTTAGGATCTCACCTTCTATCCCTTCAGAATTACCATACCGTTGTGCAAGTGACTGGACTGCAAAAAAACATGCAGCCCGATCTCCACTCTGCATAACTTGATCATAGAGGGAGACTTCTTCTTTGTTAAATGCTGTACTTGCCCACTTCAACATGTCATTGTATTTAGTCTCACCACCTACCATGTCTTTAAGACTATTGGCATCGGCTTCACTCATACCTTGTGATTCAGGTTGTTGATCGGCTTTGTATCTCATATCCAAATAAGCTTGAGCCAACTCTGTAGGACTCTTGCTTTTTAATTTTTCAATGATGTCAGCAGAATACTCATCAGAATCAGACTGTGCTTCGTTCCACAGTTCATCAAAGAAATCAGTTTCTGCTTCTGCTTCTGCTTCAGGCTCAGCTTGTTCTTCAGGCTGAGCTTCAGCTTCAGGTTTAGCAGGTTCTTTTCCGAGTTTACTTTGTAGTTCAATATATGCTTTTTCAAGTTCCTCAGCATCCTTATACTTTCCAGCTAGGAGCTGAGCTTCTTCTTGTTGCATCTTCTCACCAACAGCCAAAGACTCTTGTTCTTCAGCTGTCAGTTCACCAGTATTTTCACTGGCGTCATACGTCATTGTTGCCATTTGCGCTAATTACTTTTAAGTTACCAAGACCAACCGACTCAACATAATTGGGTGATTTGCCAATGGTGGGTTTACCAATCTTTGGTCGGTTGGCGTATTTGTTTGGGTTGCCTGCAATGCCAGGTGAACGTTCTTCATCTGGCGGTAGTTCTTGACGTTTCTGTGAACGCTTTTTTACTGCAGGCTTATTCGGTTGTTTAGTCTCTTCTGTCATATCAGTAATTAAATTTGTTGAGCAGCATTTGCTTGGGCTTGTTGGTCTACTGCAGCAAATGAACTTGCTTGCTTAGCCATCTCCATGTCCATAGCATTATTCTGCTGAGCATTTTGTTCAGCTGCTAACTCTTGTTTAGTCTTGACAAGGTTCAGATAGTCGATACCCTGTGCTGCTGCGTAGCGTTTGATTAGCTCATCACTGTTAATGTATTGAGCAATTGCTTCAGGTCCAACTGTTTGAGCGATAGTGGTCATGAACTGAGTTAACGCATCACTATCCTGTCCTCGTCCAATTGCATTAATCCCTGCCACAATTGTTGGCTTGACTAAGTCTTTTGGAAGACGTGGGATCTCATTAGATTTTTGTAATGCACTCATCTTTCTATTGAGATAAGGCACAAGGAATTCAACAGTTAGTAGGGAGAATAGTCCCCCGAGGGATTGTTCGAGTTCGAGTTGGGTGAGACGGACCTCTTCGGCAGTTGTGCGCTCGCTGTTCCGTACTTGCAAGATAAGGAATGCATCACCCAATCTTTTCTCTAAACCCTGCATCATTGCTTGAGCAGTTTGGAAGTCAGCTGTCTTACCAACCTGAACAACACCAATGTCATCAGGTCTACCCTGGACAATGGCACCATTACCAGCTTGAGCCAGAGTCTGTGGTTTCGTAGTGCTACTAGGAGATACAACAAAGACCACCTTTGCAGCTGCTGCAGAACCTTCTACGATTGCCTGAGAGAGTGCTTCAAGAGACTTGAGATCTCCCATGTACTCCTCTACTCTGCCTCTACCGTACGGCTCCTGATCCACAGTATTAAATCTTAGACAAATCCAAGGATTGGTTTCTAATGGTGCTTTACCAAAAGATTTTTCTAGTACATAGTCCATCGATTCTTGGTACCATACAAAGCGATTATTATCACGCTTTACATGTGTATAGACATCGACATCTTCATGTCTACTAGCTGATTCACCATCATCCCCAACGGGATTCATTTGTCTAGCTGCTTCTTTAGGTAGACGTGGTTCAACAAGACTACGATGAACTCGTTCTCTTGTGACAATTTCAATGACATTACCACTGCCATCTCTATCTACAACGTACCTATTCAGTGGATAAATTTTTAGCTGATCCTTATCCATAAAGATCAACGCATTACCAGAGACAACAAGGTGCTTCATTGCTTGGTGAACAATGACTCTGTCATCTGATGCAGAGATCATTTCATTAATAGTTCTCTCAATCTTTGAGAAACTTAGATCAATATCAGAGCGAACACTTGCATCAATCTCTTGCTCTAAGAGCTTAGCTTCATCAAGTTGTAGCTTGAAGAAACTAGTTTGAGGTGGCATTAATGCAAGCATCAATTTGGAAGCAAGTGTAGATACACCACGTGCACCAACGGCTTGCCATGGAGTCTTTAATTGACTACGACTTTTAGTACCGTCCTCATCATCTTGACGAATAAGATAAGGAATAGTGAGACGTGCTGCTTCCAATGCAGTCTGTAGATATTGATCACGAAAGGATCTAAGATAATCGTAACGTGCTTTTGCTTTTTCCATTACTTCTTCTTATTTTTTTTGAGGGAAACACCTTTTGCTTTAGTAGTAGATGGGACGCCAAATGGTCCCTTCTTTGCTGGCTTAGGTAGGACATCCTTAAATGAAGTCCTCTTGGAAACACCTTTTGCTTTATCTGTAGACGGAACACCAAAGGAAATATTTTCTCTTGATATAGGTAGTACACCTTTAAATGCAGAATCTTCGTTTTCAATTGGTGTATAGTTAGTACCCGATGGTCCTAGTTTCTTAATTGCACGTGACTCTTTCTTCTGCTCAAGTTCTCGTTTTTTCTGTCTTTGTACTTGTTCAGGTATCATGTCAAAGGACATCTTAGTATCAAACTTTGATGCCTCATCCATTAATCTACTTAAACCATTATTAGCCTTTTTAGTTGCCTTGTTCAGCCCTTCAAGTTTTGGTGCAGTACTACCAATTCCTTTTAGTAAACCTTTTTTAAAATTAAGCGTAGGAGAAGGTGCTGCATTATCTTCTATTTCATCTATCTCAGTTCGGATCTTACCAAGTCCATACCTTTTATCTATGGCACTTGTATCTCTACGTTCAGGTTTATATAGTGTACCTTCTAGATCATCCTCACTTAGTAGTTCAATAGAGCCTTTATATTTATTATCTTCCTTTTCTTTCTTTTCTTTTTCAGCTACTGGAGGAGGACCGTACTTAGGATTGTTATAAGCATTGATTAGCTTGTCTCTATCAGCGCGACCAGCAACACCAGCAACACCTAGCTTTTCACCACCAGCTTTCTTGTACTGCTTTTTAAATTTCTTCCAAAACGCTTTCTCATCATTCAGGACGTACTCATCTGAGTCATTATTGTCTGCACCAGGACGACCTGAAGTTGTATAATAAGAGTAGCTTTTAGCGAGGTCTTGTAGCTCCTCTGCAGAGATAAAGTTATCTTGAGAGAACTCCTTAAATCGTTTATTAAATGAGCCCATAGTTAATCATCCATTCGTTGTATTAACCACTCCACAACTGAACGTTGACCAGAGCGGTACATGATCTTTTCAATTGTGTCGTCAGGACTGGGTGTAAGTGGTGGAAAATTATCATCTAACTCTTTGACCATGGATCGTGTCTCCATGCCAAGAGCTTCAAGCATATTTAGTTTTTGCATGACAAGCTTGACAGGTTACTTCTGTGATTGGGTAGTTAGCATTAACCTTTACATCTTTGTGGCAGACTTTGCATTGCAATATCTTTATGGCATCAAGCATAACGAGGAAGGTTTACATTACTGTGCTCAAAGAAGCTCGGCATCCTGGCTGACTTTGTAGCAGCTAGTTCTGGGGCTTTACCCTGATACATCAGGTTGTCACTAGAATCTAGCCAAAATTTTTTATCCAGAAATTTATCAGAGCTTCTACCTAGTGGTTGCATCACCCAATTGATAGTAGCCTTGCGTAGTTTATCCAATGAAGGACTACTAACAAGGTTTAGTTCTCTACATACAATTGAATTAGTTGCTACGTGAATCTGTTCGTCCCGACTGATATCGGCACTACAGTTTCTCATCCCAGCGTCACCACAAAAACGAAAGAAGGGTAAGAGAACAAAGAATATTGCACGTTCGGCAACCATCGCCTTGAGGATCGTGTGATCAGGATGCGATGTCCAAGCATCTCGTAGCCGTAACGCTTCTTGCTCAAACTTTTCATCAACTCCGTAAGCATCGGCAACATAACCCAGTGCGATGTCATGGTTAATTTCGTCTTGGATGTTCGACTCCAATAAAGCTTTTGCTCCACTTGGTACGTCGGTTTTAATTGCATCACGGATAAAATCTCCCACAGGTAGTTCCATGTGTCGCAATGCAAGTGCACGGAGGACAGTTTCCTCCGCACCCTCTTTGCATGTACCAGCAGTAGGTTTGACTGGTGTCCATTTGCGCTTCCGCGCTAGTAGTCTTTCGTATGGGTTCATTCTTGACAGTCACATTGAGGTTCATCATTTATAATTGAGTCCAGGTAATCATCAACATCAACATCTGCAAGTGCTGCGTAAGCATCGGTCTTATCCTGAACGTCTCCCATTACTTGTAATGAATAATAGAGAGATGTTTGTGGAGACTTAAGCCACTCCTCAATAAAGTCGTCATTCATCTCAGTCATATCTGACCACCAATTGAATGAGTACCCGTGAAGAAGTCCACTACGTTTATAGAGTTGCATGATTCCATCTGCAACACGTTTGTAATTATCCCATCCAACTTCTGATGCAATTTCTACATCACCGTATGAGTATGTCTGCACTCCAAATGTGCCGGAGTCACGATCAACCTTACGTCCAATAGGTGGTGCTATTTCTGGAGTACAAGTAAAGCCATCTAAGTCCTGTGAGCGATAGCTACAAGACGCTGTAGGAGCGATTGCAAAGGCTCTGACCATATTGTATTGGCGAGCAACCTTAGAAGCTTCCTTGATACCTTCATTGATCTTTTCTACTAAGGTGTATGCGGCTGTAGCTTTGGGTGTATTACCAAGGTAGTGCTCGATAGCCCGTCCGAACTGTTCGTAAGTAATGCCATACCTACGTAAGAGGTTTGCGAGACCCAATACTCCAAGTCCAACTTGTCTATCAACGGTAGGATCGAGATATTCTCCAGTCTCTCCAACACCTGTTCGAGCATGTAAGCTACAAAGTTCTTGCATCCCCTCAACGTAAGCCTTGGGGATGTCATCGAAACTACAGGCCCCAAAATTAATGTGTTGCAGCAAACAGGTGCCCCTACTGGGAAGTAGGACTTCCAGGCAAACGTTTCCTCTAATTCGTTTAGTTCCTTCATAAAATACTTTCATCAGCCAGATATCACCGGCTTTAATTCCTTTGATTAATTTCTGTCGGACAATGACATCCATCTCATCCCACCACTCATCAGTGATGTTGACGCAACGTTTAGCCCAAGGTAATACTTCTCTTGGAGTTTCAATGAACTCTTCGATGTCCTTATGATTTGCATCTAGGTGCAGAACGATCGCACCGTTTTTGTACTTACCTCCCCTTCGGAGAGTTTCGTTAAGAGTCGAATAGATTCGTCCAAATGATACAGGACCACTCGCAATGACGCCAGAGTCTCTCTCGTAGCCTCTTGGGTCAAGTTCTGATAGATGGATTGCAACTCCCGCGCCTCTGCGTAGAGCATGACTAGCGAATCTCCATGATGCTTCGATTCCATTTGGTCCTTCGAGTTCGTTTTCAACATTCATAACGGTGCACGACACCGGGAGACGTCCAGTTGGATCATCAATCCATGCCTGTACACGTCCAGTTCTAGAAATAAATTCGCTCATTTAACTAAGTCTGATAGGTTTGGTGGTTGGTAGTTTGGTCCTTTCAATACCTTTCCATCTGCTCTACGGATAGGCTTATTGTCTAGACCTAGTTTGGAGAGATTTGATTGATGTACACGATATAGTGCTTCTTCTAAATCCCATTCCATGTTCTCTGAATATTGAAAGCAGACATAGACAAGGTCAGCTAGTTCTTTGAGTTCATTTTCATAGCCCTCTTCTGTGGCTGCATACATAAACTCTTTGAACTCTTCAACGATCAAATCCCGTTGCATAGTCCGGTTCTCCCTCGCGTTCTGGATCCCATACGCTGTACGGAACTGTGTGGCTTGGTCTGACAGGTTCCTTTGTGGTGGTGTGCTGTAATTCATTCGTAAGATAGTGGATAGCTTTCTTGAGGTCTTCAGCTTTCGTTGAAGCATCTTTGTAACCGGCTCGGCAAGCATATTTAATAACATTGCCTAAATGATAATTAAGTCCTTGGTCTCTTATAAAGTCCCAGACCTCTATAGATCCTCGTGTGTAGTGACTGGGAGATTCCATTGTGTTAGTAGTTGACTGATGTTGTTGGTAAGAATAAAGTTTGTCTTCTGTAGTTGAAGAAACAAAGAAATCATATCTTCTGCTGGACACTTCTTTAATAGCTCTTCCATTCTCTTTAATTTAAACTCTTGTTCAAGAGTAATATCAGTTACTGGCATCGGAGGGAGTCCATAGGATGGGTCTAGATTGTTCTGTGTCATAGTCATCAGCTGTAAGTATCTTTGCTAATCGTGCATTTCTAAGTGCATCTTCCTCTGTCAGACCTTTTAGTAAAAATGCTTTGACTACACTATTCCAAGTGTATCCATTATCGCCAAAAAATTTTGCCGAAGTTTTTACACCGAACCCTGGAGCACCTGCATAACCATCTGTTTGGTCACCTGCAAGTGTTTGAATAAGAAACCATTCCCAACCATCTTTTTTAGTGATTGTGAACATCTCTTTCATGTCATACAAGGTTCCTGGTATTTGTTTCATATCCTTGTCTGGTGAAACTATGGTGCAGTCATCATTCGATGTTGCATAAATACCCATAGCATCATCAGCTTCTAAGGTAGGCATACGTATAACCTCATACTCTTCATGTAGAGCATAGATTACTCTTTTGTAACCACAGGGCTTTTTGCGGTTTCTATGACCCTTGTAGTCACTGAATACCAGTTTCCTAAAGTTAGTAGAGTCACTAAAGAAAAGAATGACATCAGGATCAAGGAACTCTGATTTAATTCGATTGATTTCTCTAATAGTGTTTGCATA
>Ga0181411_1000700_pt1 | contig 12344 bp, 6 predicted proteins | sample 34SPOviralmetaG_FD_130114 | JGI IMG/M metagenome (GOLD analysis project Ga0181411, IMG submission 130114) | Marine viral communities from the oligotrophic San Pedro Time Series (SPOT) site, San Pedro Channel, CA, USA - 34 SPOT_SRF_2012-07-09 | ecosystem: Environmental > Aquatic > Marine > Strait...
CCAATAAGTCTCAACTATCCATTTTTCTTTAAACCAATACAAGATGGTATGGACCGACCAAAGTCTGAACTCGCATATAGAGTGCCAGCTGAAAAGTTTACTCGTAAGAAAATAAGTGAGCGTGAGGAAATGGATGATGTTGAAGGACTAGATACAACTATAGACTGGAAGAACACGGGTGATAATAGTTATGATGGTGAAAAGCTTTCTTTATTGGTACATGATGAATCTGGTAAATGGGAAAGACCTGATAATATAAAAAACAACTGGAGAGTTACAAAAACTTGTTTAAGATTAGGTAGTAGAATAGTTGGTAAGTGCATGATGGGATCAACATCAAACGCTTTAGATAAAGGAGGTGATAATTTTAAAAATCTATATAATGATTCAGATGTTACCAAGAGAAATAGAAATGGACAAACTAAGTCGGGATTATATTCTTTGTTTATTCCTATGGAATGGAATTACGAAGGATTCATTGACGAATTCGGACAGCCTGTGTTCACTGATCCTGAGCAACGAACATTTGATCCACAAGGATTAGAAATAGAACAGGGGGTAATAAACCACTGGGACAACGAGGCTGATGGTTTGAAAAGTGATCAAGATGCTTTAAACGAATTTTATCGTCAGTTTCCTAGAACAGAAGAACATGCTTTCAGAGACGAAACAAAAAATAGTTTATTTAATCTTATAAAAATATACGAGCAAATAGATTACAATGAAGGCAATAGAAATTCTTCTGTATTAACTCCAGGAAACTTTCAATGGCTTAATGGAAAAAAAGATACATTAGTTACTTTTAACCCAGATCCTAACGGTAGATTTAAAATTAGCTGGGTACCTAATAGCAACCTGCAAAATAAAGTAATTATTAAAAATGGAGTAAAGCACCCAGGTAACGAACACATGGGAGCATTTGGATGTGACTCGTACGATATATCAGGAACAGTAGATAAAAGAGGATCAAAAGGAGCTTTACACGGATTAACTAAGTTTTCAATGGAAGATGCTCCAGCTAACACTTTCTTTTTAGAATATATAGCTAAACCTCAAACAGCTGAAATATTTTTTGAAGATGTTTTAATGGCATTAGTATTTTACGGCATGCCAATACTAGCAGAAAACAATAAGCCAAGGTTGTTGTATTATTTAAGAAGAAGAGGCTATAGAGGGTTTAGTATGAATAGACCAGACAAGATCTGGAACAAGTTATCAATTGCAGAAAAAGAAGTTGGTGGAATACCAAACTCTAGTGAAGACATAAAGCAATCACACGCTGCTGCAATTGAGATGTACATTAATGACCACGTTGGTTTAACACAAGAAAGCAATTATGGTAATATGTACTTTAACGAAACATTAAACGATTGGGCTAAATTTGATATAAATAAAAGAACAAGACATGATGCATCAATAAGCTCTGGCCTAGCTATAATGGCTTGTAATAGACACCTGTATAGACCTAATCCAAAAAAAGAAAAAACCAAATTAAATATACACGTATCAAAATATAATAATAAAGGATTTTCATCTACGATAATTAAAAATAAAATATGAGATCAGAACAGTCTATACATTTTCCATCACAAGCAGTCAGCGACTTAGAAAAGCTAAGTGAGGAATATGGCTTAAAAGTAGCAAGGGCCATAAGAAATGAATGGTTTTCAGGAACTACATCTAAATATAATAGTCAACAAAATAATTTTCACACTCTTAGATTATACGCTAGAGGAGAACAGTCTATACAAAAGTATAAAAATGAATTATCTATAAATGGTGATTTATCTTATCTTAATTTAGATTGGAAACCAGTTCCTATAATACCGAAGTTTGTAGATATAGTTGTTAATGGTATGGCTCAACGTAATTACGATATTAGTTGTTTCTCGCAAGACCAACATGGTGTTAGCAAAAGAACAGAATACATGGAGTCAATGCTGCGTGATATGCGAGCTAAAAACTTTGACTCAATAGTAAAACAACAGTTTGACGTTGATATGACTGAAAACGACGTAGATAATTTACCGGACACTGAAGATGAGTTAGCTTTACACATGCAGTTAAATTATAAGCAGGCTGTTGAGTTAGCTGAAGAGCAAGCATTAAACGTTTTATTAGAAGGTAGTGATTATGATTTAGTTAGAAGAAGATGTCTATATGATTTAACCGTTTTAGGTATAGGTGCTACAAAAACTACATTTGACTGGAACGATGGAGCTACAGCTGAGTATGTTGATCCAACAGATTTAGTCTACTCTCACACTGAGTCTCCTTACTTTGACGATATATACTATGTCGGCGAAGTAAAAGAAATACCAATAAACGAATTAGTTAAGCAATTTCCTGACTTAAGCGAGTCAGATATAAAGTCTATAGTAGATAACAGGGCTTACCCACTTGATTACGTAAGTAATAGAGATAAAAACAAAGTTCAAGTTTTATACTTTAATTATAAAACACACATGAATGATGTTTATAAATTAAAGAAAACAGGTAGTGGCGGAGAAAAAATAATTAATAAAGACGATACTTTTAACCCACCTGTAGAAAATATGGACGGTGACTTTAGTAAACTTGAAAGAGTTGTAGAAACTCTTTATGAAGGCGTTTATATTGTTGGTTCAGACAAAATTCTAAAGTGGAGGATGTGCCCTAATATGATGCGAACAGACTCTGATTTTAGCAAAGTAAAAATGAATTATCAGATAGTGGCGCCTAGAATATATAGAGGTAAAATAGAAAGCCTAGTTGGTAGAATAACTAGCTTTGCTGATATGATACAGCTTACACATTTAAAGTTACAACAAGTTATGGCGCGTATGGTGCCTGATGGTGTTTATTTAGATGCTGATGGTTTAGCTGAAATAGACCTTGGTAATGGAACAAACTATAATCCACAAGAGGCTTTAAATATGTTCTTTCAAACTGGTAGTGTTATTGGTAGAAGCTTTACTTCAGATGGAGACCCTAACCCCGGTAAGGTTCCAATACAGCAAATAAGCAATGGAGTTAATAGTGGTAAGCTACAAAGTTTAATTACGACATATAACTATTACCTACAAATGATAAGAGACGTAACTGGACTAAATGAAGCTAGAGATGCTAGCACTCCAGATAGAGACGCTTTGGTCGGTGTACAGAAACTAGCCGCTGCTAACTCTAATACAGCAACAAGACATATACTTCAGTCCATGTTGTTTATAACAGCTGAGGTTGCTGAGTGTTTATCATTAAGAATATCTGATATAATAGAATATTCTCCTACAAAAGAGGCTTTTATTAGAGCATTGGGTGCTCACAACGTGGCTACATTAGATGAAATGAAAAATCTTCATCTGTACGATTTTGGTATATTTATAGAACTAATGCCAGATGATGAAGAAAAACAATTACTAGAAAACAATATACAAGTTGCTTTAGGTCAAAAGTTAATAGATCTAGATGATGCTATAGATTTACGTGCCGTAAGAAATGTAAAACTAGCCAATCAGTTGCTAAAAGTTAAAAGAAAAAATAAAGCTAAAAGAGATCAACAAATGCAACAGCAAAATATACAAGCTCAATCTCAAGCTAACCAACAGGCTCAACAAGCTGCGGCGCAAGCTGAGACTCAAAAAAACCAAGCCAAAGCTCAAGCTGAAGCTCAATTAGAGCAAACAAGGAATCAATTAAAAACTCAATACTTACAAGCTGAAGTTGAAGCTAAGAAACAATTAATGCAATTTGAGTTTGAGTTAAGCTCTCAACTTGAGGGCATGAAACAACAAACAAATACACAGCTAGAAACTACGCGTGAAAACAGAAGGGATAACAGAGTTAATATGCAAGCTGAGCATCAAAAAGAAATGGTAGACAAAAGAACTGGGGGTGATTCACTTAAAAACTTTGAATCATCAGGTAATGATATAGTTACAGGGAGTGCTAATATGTAGCGTTTCTAATTTTTAATATTTTATAAAATTTTATTATGACAGAAGAAAACAAAGAAGTTGTTGAAGAAACAACTGAGCAACCTATAGAAGAGGTTGTTGAAAACAAAGTAGAACAACCGCGAGAAGAAAACGGTCAATTTAAATCTAAATTTGAAAGTGCTGGAGACGACAGCGTGGCTAAAATAGATTTAAGTAAACCATTTGTCGAAGAAGCGGTTGAAAATGTTAAAGTTGAAGAAGTTAAAACTGAAGAGGTAGAGACAGATCAGGTTGAGGAAGAGCCACTACCTATTATAGAAGAAGTTACCGTTGAAGATCTAAAAGAAACAGAAGTAGAAGCTGTTGAAGAAAAGGTAGAAGAAGCAATAGCTGAGTCAGAGCAAACAGGAAAACCATTACCTGAAAATATACAAAAGCTCGTAAACTTTATGGAAGAAACAGGTGGAGATTTAAGCGACTACGTTAACCTAAACAGAGATATCGATAAAATGGATGACTCTGATATACTAGACGAATACTATAGAGAGACAAAGTCTCACTTAACAGCAGAAGAAAGAAACTTTTTAATGGAAGATTCTTTTGGCGTAGATGAAGAGGCTGATGACGAAAGAGATATTCGTAAAAAGAAAATAGCACTCAAAGAGCAAGTTGCCGAGGCTAAAGCCCACTTAGACGGGAGAAAGTCTAAATACTATGAAGAAATTAAAGCTGGAGTTAAGCTCACTGATGAGCAACAAAAAGCTGTTGAGTTCTTTAATAGATACAACAAAGATCAAGAAAGTCAGAAGAAATTATCTGAGCAAAGCAAAAGATCATTTTTAAATAAAACTAATAATCTTTTTAACGATGAGTTCAAAGGTTTTGAATACAATGTTGGAGATAAAACATATAGGTTTAATGTTAAGGATGTTGATCAGGTGAAAACAACTCAAAGCGATATTAATAATTTTGTCAACAAGTTTGTTGGTGAAGATAAAACAACTATTAGTGATGCTGCCGGTTATCACAGATCTCTATTTACAGCGATGAACGCAGATGCCGTTGCTAAACATTTTTATGAGCAAGGCAAGGCGGACGCCATTAAGAGTAGAGTAGCTAAAGATAAGAATATAAATATGGAACCTAGAAAAACACACGGCGAAGTAAACGTTAGTGGAGTTAAGTATAAAGTTCTTGGTAATTCTTCTTCTGAAATTAAAAATAGATCTTTTAAAATTAAAAAGAAAAACTAATTAATAATTTAAAAAAAATATATTATGGCAATAACTGCAGGAGGTAGTTTGAATAGTGTGCCTGCTCCACAAAAGCAAACACTAAATACAAACTATATCGATTTCACGGCGTCAGGTACAAACTGGGCGCAACAATACCTGCCTGACTTAATGGCTCAAGAGGCTGAGGTTTTCGGACCTAGAACAATATCTGGTTTCTTGGCACAAGTTGGAGCAGAAGAGGCTATGACAGCTGATCAAGTTGTATGGTCTGAACAAGGTAGATTACACTTTTCTTACAAAGGTACTATGGTAGTAGCTGGTGGTTTAACTAGTGGTGATGGTGGTAAATTCACTGTTACTACAGATATCGACGGTAACGATGATGGTACAGCTGGTGATGATGAAGGATTTGTAATGACTAAACATGGCATTAGAACTAATGACACTGTTATACTTTCTAGTAACAACAAAGTTATAAAAGCTTTAGTTACTGAAGTTAATGGTGCTGATATAGAGGTTGAGCCGTTTGATGCTGCTAACTGTAGTGGATTATCTACAGATGCTGGCGCAACAACTTGTTTAGTTTATGGATCTGAGTTTAAAAAAGGTGTTAGTTATAACGATTCTCACTCTGGTGCTGCTCCGGCTGCAACAGACGCTAGAGGCGCTAACGAACCTATTTTTAAAACTTTTACTAATAAACCAATTATAATGAAAGATTACTACGAAGTATCTGGATCAGACGCTTCTAGAATTGGTTGGGTAGAAGTTTCATCTGAACAAGGTCAAGGTGGTTACCTATGGTACTTAAAAGCAGAGTCTGATACAAGAGCTAGATTTAATGACTACTTAGAAATGTCTATGTTAGAAGGAATTAAAGGTTCTGGATCTAACGATGCTGACGTTTTCTTAGGTGGTAATGGTAGAGCTGTTGGAACAGAAGGTTTATTTGCTGCTATCGAGTCTAGAGGTAATTTAACTTCTGGTGTAACAGGTGTTAACGCTGCTACTGATTTAGCTGAGTTTGATGCTATATTAGCTGAGTTTGACAAGCAAGGTGCTATTGAAGAATACATGATGTTTGTTAATCGTGCTACTAGTTTAGCAATGGACGACATGCTTGCTTCTATGAATTCTTACGGAGCTGGAGGTACTTCTTACGGAGTGTTTGACAACGACGAAGACATGGCGTTAAATTTAGGTTTCTCAGGATTCCGAAGAGGTTCTTACGATTTCTACAAATCTGATATGAGATACTTAAATGATAAGGCTACTCGTGGAGGTATCAATGAAACTGCTGGATCTGAAGCAATTAGAGGTGTTATGATTCCAGCTGGTGTTTCTACTGTTTATGACCAACAAATGGGTAAAAACATGAAACGACCTTTCTTACATGTAAGGTACAGAGCTTCTGCTACTGATGATAGAAAAATGAAAACTTGGACTACTGGTTCGGTTGGAGCTGCTACATCAGCATTAGATGCTATGCAATTACATATGTTATCAGAAAGATGTTTGATCACACAAGGTGCAAACAACTTTATGTTAATGAAGTAAGACTATTTATTTATAAGGGCGGTCTAGTATCGCCCTTATATTTTTATTAATTATATTATATATTATATTATGGCAAAGAAAAAAATGACTAAGGTCGAAGAACCTATAGTTGAAGAAACAGTGGTTGTAGAAGAGCAACCTAAGGTTGAGGCTCCTAAAATAAAAGCTAAACCAAAAAATACTTGGGAGGTAAAAGATAGAGTTTATTATTTAACTAGTAAGCAAAAGCCTTTATCAAGGTCTATAAAATCTTCAAACATATTTTGGTTTGATGAGGAAAAGGGTTATGAAAGAGAGCTAAAGTATTGCGAAAATCAAAGAACTGTATTTGTTGATGAAATGAAAGGTGACCAAAGGTTATCTCATATAGTTTTTAGAAACGGAGCTTTATTTGTTCCTAAAAATAAAACAATACTTCAACAGTTGTTATCAAAGTACCATCCATTAAGTGGATCTTTGTACTACGAATATAAGCCAGCTGAAGTTGCTGCCAACCAAATAGATAGATTAGAATTAGAAGCAGACGCAATATTAATGGCTAGACAAATAGATATTGATACAGCTGAAGCTATAATGAGAGTAGAAAAAGGATCTAAGGTATCTAACATGAGTTCTAAGGAGCTTAAAAGAGATCTACTACTATTTGCTAGAAAAAATCCATCTTTATTCTTAGAGTTAGCTAATGACGATAATGTTAAGCTTAGAAACTTTGGTATTAAAGCTGTGGAAGAAGGTGTATTAAAACTATCAAATGATCAACGTTATTTTATGTGGGGGTCAACTAGTAGAAAATTAATGACCGTTCCTTTTGATGAGCACCCATATACGGCTCTAGCTCATTGGTTTAAAACTGATGAAGGTATGGAAATTTATTCTAATATAGAAAAAAGAATAAACTAGTTAATTCGAATTAACAAAACTATAGCCACCTTAACGGGTGGCTATTTTTATTTAGGGGCTAACCTTCCACTTTATTATGTAACTATAATATAGTAAAATATATTTAAAAGTAAACAAATGGTTGATGTAAATAATGTATATCGAAAAGTGCAGGCTATAGCCAACAAGGAACAAAGAGGTTATATAACACCTCAAGAGTTTAACTTGTTAGCTGATAAGGCGCAAAAAGATATTGTAAATACTTATTTTGATGATATGAAAACATCTTATCATAAGCCCACTAAAAATCAAAGTGAAGCTGGTGATGAGATGGAGTTTATACGAGAAAAGCTAAGCTCTCTTAGAAAAGAACAAACTGGAGACCTAACAGCAACAACGCCTATAATAACTATAAACGCTAACTGCCTTAAAATTGGCACAGTTGCTATATCAACGCCTAGCATTATGGGTGGAAGGTTTGTAGAAGCTACTGAAGTGGGAAGAAAAGAATTAACAACAATGCTATTACATCCTTTAACTGAGCCAACGTTAATGAGGCCGGTATACTTTACTTTAGACATTAACCAAGCCGGTACAACACTTGATACTGAGGGAGTAAAAATAGAAATACACACCTGGGGAACAAACACATTTAATGCTATTGATCTTAACCAAACAAACACATATCGTATAGACTATTTTGGATTAGAGTCTCCAGCGGTCGCTTGGAACTACGTTGTTGTTAGTGGTAAAGCTTTATACAATGCAAACACCTCGTCAAACTTTTGTTTACACCTATCTGAAGAAGAAAACTTAGTTGGAAGAATACTTCAGTTGGCTGGTATAATGCTTCAAAGACCAGACCTACTTCAAGCAGCACTAACAAATAGACAGTTAGAGAATCAAGAAAAAAATAATTAACTATGGGATTACTAAATACTCAAAATGCTTTTAATGTAAGTAACGTTAGCCAAGGATTAAACCTTGTGGCTACTGATACAGCAACAGCACCTTACTACCAGTTTGTTACATTAGATAATATTATAAGCGCTTTCATGATTGCGTATATTGGTGAAGGTAAAATAATATCTAAAGTAAGTAGAACAGATGTTCAGTTTCACGCTATGCGTGCTATACAGGAGCTGTCATATGATGTGCTTAGATCATTTAAAGAGATCGAAGCAAAAGTACCTAACACCCTTAGGCTTAGTCTACCTCAAGATTATGTTAACTACATGGGTTTGTTTTTGGTAGGAGACGATGGTATACATAGAAGAATATATCCAACTGGCAAAACATCAGCACCGTTTGCTATAGGTCAAGAAGCTAATGGCGATTATTCTGTTACAGCAGGTGACCCTAACGGTTCTTATGTTCAAAATTTAAACGCCGATGGTACAAACGCTAGCGCTTCTGAAACTAATTTTCAAAACCAAACGCCAGTTAACTATGAGCTTTATGATATTAACTACTCTTCTGATGTAGAAATATCAACAGAAGGTAGAAGATATGGGCTAGATCCAGAGCACTCGCAAATGAATGGAACATTTTTTATTGATTTAAATTATGGTGATATACATTTTAGCTCTAGTTTAGCTAACAAAACTGTGGTAATAAAATATGTTAGTGATGGTTTAGGTACAGACTCAGAGATGGTTGTGCACAAGTTTTGCGAAGAAGCATGTTACAAGTGGATAGCTTATGGTATATTATCTACTAGATCTAATATACCACCTTTCATAGTTCAGAGATTTAAAAAAGAAAGATTTGCTGAAACAAGAAAAGCAAAAATAAGATTATCTAATATTAAAATGGAAGAATTTACTCAGGTGTTAAAAGGTATGAGTAAGCAAATAAAATAATATTATGCCAGAAATAAAACATAATTTTACTACCGGCAAAATGAACAAAGATCTTGATGAAAGAATTGTTCCAAATGGCCAATATAGAGATGCGTTAAACATACAAGTTAGAACCACAGATACTGGAGACGCGGGTACTGTTCAAAATATATTGGGCAACTCAAGTATCGGCACTGTTTTTAACACGCTTAGCGTTAATGGTGATGTATCGCAAGTTGTCGGTAGTGTAGCTGATGAAAAAACAGATAACGTATATTTTATGGTAGCAGCGCCAAGCGCTATAAATGTTGGGTTAAAATCAGCTACTATAACTGGAGAAACTAGATATATTGATTATATAATAGAGTACAACACTGTGACTGAACTCATTACTCCAGTTGTCGTTGATCACTGGGCGACTATAAATTTATCTAGCAACTTAGCAGGAAACAACTCTAATCAACTTAGTGATGGTTGGGTTTTACAACAAGTGTCAAGTTTAGATGGCATTAGGGCTGGAATGTTCATAGAGGGCTTCAATCAAGACGCCGACTTAATTTGGAGTGGTACTATTATAAAAACTTACCCTGCCACGGAAAACAATTTAATTACAGTACCATTTATAGAAATAGACACGCCTTCGCTCGCTTACAACAATTGGACGCCAGAAGTTATTGACACGGAAAATGCTGATAATAATGTACCCGAGCAAACAGGATTAAAGTATATAAGATTAACAGCTGAAAGAGTATTAGAGTTTCCTAGAGATAGACAGATAACAGCAATAAACATTATAGATAATTTAATGTATTGGTCAGACGGTGTTAATGAGCCTAAAAGAATCAATATAGATTTATGCAAAAGGGGAGGGCCGAATGGAAGCTTAGTAGGATTAACTAGCGCTAATCTTACTACTCACACAAAACTAACAACATTTGATGTGCAGCAGCCTAACACCTTTATCCAATTAAACACAATAGAGCCATACTCTCCAACTAATGAAGGTTATGATTTAAAAAAAGAGCATATAACCGTTATTAGAAAAGCTCCAGTTTCGCCACCCACACTAGATATGAGCGAAACAGATAGAGGCGAGGGCCAAACAACTGTTTTTGTCACATTACCAAATGACTATCAATTCGTTAATGATGATTCAACCTCACCTTTTTTTATTGATAACTTTTCTGTAGGTGACCAAAGATCTATAACTAACCTAGAGTTTGAGAACACTGTGTTTAGAGCCAACGATATAATATCAATAAAAGATATATTTCCTTTTGGAGGAGATGACAATGATGATCCAGTAGAATTAAAAGCTAAGTTTATATCATATGTTAATGATGACGGCACAGAGTCTATATCTGCAACTCAAAATATAAATATATCAATGTTGTTTATTCACCCGGATTTAGTTTCTACAATAACTCAATGGGAGTTTTCTTTACAACAGAAAAAACCTATGTTTGAGTTAAAGTTAGCTAGGTTTGGTTATAGATATAAATATCAAAATGGAGAATACTCAACGTTTTCACCTTGGTCTGAACTTGCTTTTTTACCTGGAATTTATCAATATAAATCATACGAGGCGTATAACCTTGGAATGGTTAACAGGATTAGAAGCTTAAAAATAAAAGATTTTATACCAGTAGCTGGCCATAGACCTATTGACGTTATTGCTGTTGACGTTCTTTATAAAGAAACAAACAAACCAAACGTTTACGTTATTAAAACAATAAAAAGAGGTGTAGACGGTGAGTGGCTAGGTTTTACACCTCAATCTACAACTGATACTATTGAACAGGTTCAAGATGAAAACTTTTCAAACGGAGAACTTAACATAACAACAGAAATGGTTCACACCACTCTTGAATCAAATCAAATAATAAGAGTTTGGGATAATGTTCCTAGAAGCGCTCAAGCGCAAGAGGTGACTGGAAACAGGCTAGTATATGGTAATTACGTGCAAGGATATAATATAAATTCGCCAATAAGCTTAAAGCAAGAATTAAAAAGTGAAAATATTGACTTAACATTACCGCCTAAAAAATCTGTAAAATCATTACGAGATTATAAGTGGGGTGTGGTTTTTGGTGATGAGTATGGGAGAGAGACACCCGTGATATCTACTAGTTATCTTACTGGCGATCAAGATAACTACCTGTCAAGCACTGGTGACATATCAGTTAGCAAGGAGCTATCTGTAACAAGTAATAAATTTAAGTTAACGCAAGAATGGTCAAGCCCGTTTGTAACTAGTGGCGAGCCACCAGAACAATTTAAGTACGTAAAATATTATGTAAAAGAAACGTCTAACGAATACTATAATCTAGTAATGGATAGATGGTATTTAGCCGACACTGACGATGCTATTAATAATAGAACATTATGGTTATCGTTTCCTTCAGCGGATAGAAATAAAGTAGACGAAGAAACATATCTTGTACTAAAAAAGAAGCATGGAGAAGATATCCCTATTAATAGCGAGGAAGCAAGATACAAAATAATAGCCATAGAAAATGAAGCTCCAGATTTTATAAAAACATCTCATAGAGATGTAGGAGAGTTTTCTATGCAGCCTAATGTCACTAGCACAACTGTTTTTACAACTACTGCAGCAACTGGATCAGAGACAGTATCTCCAACCACTCTTATGGAAAGAAACTGGTTTAATGTGCTGTGCTCTACTTTTAACAAGCTTTTTGCTATATCTAATTTAAATACATCCACAAACAGTGGTTTAAACTCAGGATTCCAGGCTAAACCTATAAGGGGTAGGTTGAGAGGTAGAATAGTGGGAACCGTTGATAATCCTGCTGGCATGTATGGTGTTATAAAATCTAGATGGAACACGATTACTAACTATAGACCAAACGGTACCACGTTGATTTCTCTTCAATTTGAAGAAAAATGGGGTAGCG
>Ga0181411_1000701_pt1 | contig 12341 bp, 9 predicted proteins | sample 34SPOviralmetaG_FD_130114 | JGI IMG/M metagenome (GOLD analysis project Ga0181411, IMG submission 130114) | Marine viral communities from the oligotrophic San Pedro Time Series (SPOT) site, San Pedro Channel, CA, USA - 34 SPOT_SRF_2012-07-09 | ecosystem: Environmental > Aquatic > Marine > Strait...
GGCGATTGCGGATGATGTGAGTCGAAGGTATTTTTTTGGGCCGGTTGAATCGATCTCATCAAAACTCTCGAGCGAACCAGCCCTCCGCACCCATCTTTTAGCAGCCATCGCTGCTGGCGGATTCCGTCATCGTGGCGAACTTGGCGACTTTTTCCAGGCGACATTCCTAGGTGCTTCAGTTTCTCCAACCTACCTCAAGGAGCAACTCGATCGCATGCTTGATTGGCTTGTAGAAGAACGCTTCATCAGGCGCGTAGGCATCGATGACGAATATGTTGCTCGCAGGGCCGACAAATCCGCAGAAGATGGTTTGGAAGAAGATTGGGATGATGAGATGCCAATCTGGGCCTCCATTGCTCAAAGCACGGGCGGTGTTGATTTACAAACCCCTTCGAATTCGTTCACAGCCCAAACCTCACGTGGTGAATCTGCTTTCTCCAAAGCCTCACTTGGTTTCACGCAAGCTACAGATCTAGCCCAAGTTGGTGGCTGGGGCGAACCCTCAGGAGTTGACCATCACGGCATGATTTATGAGGCCACGATGATGGGTGAACGGGTTACTCAAATGTACCTCGACCCTCTTTCAGCCTCTCAACTGCGTACAGGATTACGTCGTGCTGTTCGAAGATTGGTTCGACAAAATGGGCCAGTCACAGAATTCAGTTTACTACAACTTGCAACAACCACACCAGATTTCAGCTCACTATGGGCCAAAAATAGCGATATGGAAGTAAATTCATTGCTTTGGCTTAAGGCCAACGCTATCGAAGATGAATTATTGACCGACGTCACACTCGCAGAACGTCTTCTTGGTTATGTCAAATCCGCTTGGATGCTTGAAAAATGGATTGAAGAAGAAACAATGAGAGAAATTGAATCAGATTTGGATGTGAGTCCGGGTGATGTGAACCATCGCGTCGACCTCATGGGGTGGCTTCTCGCTGCTGCCCGTCAGGTGCTTCTCACCGATGATGTCTTCTCAGAGGACCATCTGGGTGAAATCGATCAACTATCGACTATGATTGATGTCCTAAGGCAGCGGATAAGGCACGGGTGCAAGCATGATTTACTCAATCTCGTTAACATCAAGCACGTTGGCCGTTCTCGTGCACGTGAAATGTCCAAGTTGGGCCTTCGTACGCCAAAAGAGGTCCTCAGCATGTCGGGTAAACAGAAAAATGAACTCTTGGCCCTGCGTGGTTGGGGTCCCGTACTTTTGCAAAACATCATGACTGAAGTAGAGAAAGTTGTTGAAAAAGAGAATCACGCCAAAGGACAAATATCACCTCAACAGGTTCACAAAGACGATGTCCCATTGTCAGGCGAACGCCAATCGGATGATTGAAAATTCCCAGCACCTTCGCCCCCTCATGGATGGGTTTGATTTTCCGCATTTTTCATGGAATTCCTCTTCGCCTGTTGAAGCCGGAGTGTTCACCAAGACGTTCCTAAAACATCGACCAACAGAACATTGGGTTTTGGTCGGGCAGGGCATCGCCCAGTGCCATATGCAACTTTGGACAGCATGGAACAGTGCCGCTCGGCGTCAACAGAGGGGCACTTCACTGGCCCGTTCTTTCGACGCAGAGTTCCTTCGCTACATGGCAGGCACACATCATGTCTCGGAAGCTTTCAAACGCGCAGGTGTTCGGGATGGAGATCGAACTGGTTGTTTTATCCTCCTCCCTTCGTTGAGCAAAGAAGGGGAAATGCCAGTGATGCCATCGTCTAGAGAGGTTGAACAATTTGAACGACAAGCCTTGCAACTTGCCTCTTCAATGGACGTGAACATTGTAGATGCTGAGCTTCAATGCAACACAGAAGGCTCGAAACGACTCGGTATTCAAGTCGGTGAAGATACAGTTGTAACCTGTGATCTTTTGATTGGCCACGTCCTTACTTCAGAGTTCAATTCTTGAGCACGCATTAGAGTAGGGTTCAAGCACTATTGCGTACACCCACCCCCATGGTGATGAGCGCAAGCCCCAACGACGACCGTTCCTTTGGCACGGGTCGCTACCTCCAACAGACGAAAATCCAAGGCGCCCTCGACCATGCTCAAGAGCTTGGAGCATCTTATGCAGAAGTCCGTTTAATGGCCATCACAGATTCAACAGTAGCCGTTCGTGATGGAAAACTCGAACGAGCGATTCCTGGCCAAGATATCGGCGTCACAATGCGTATTTTGGCAGATGGCGCATGGGGTGTGCACTCAACCACAGACATCCTTTCGCTACCCGGTCAAGTAGAATCAACGGTGAAACTCGCCAAGGCAGTTGCTGCTCGTAGGGGATCAAAAGATCGACCGGTCGCTCTTGCAGAGGTTCCAATTTTCGACGATGAAGTGCACTGGAAACCGAAGAAAGATGTGCGAAATACAGATTTAGACACGAAACTTCACCACCTGATGACTTTGCATGATAGTGCAGCCGAAGACGATCGAATTGTTTCTGTCACATGTGGATGGCACGATGAGCACCTTCACACCGAATTGATGACTTCCGAAGGTATGAATCGCACATGGTCATTCCAACGCTCGCTAATCAATGCCACGGTCACAGGCCGAGATGGTGGTGACGTCGTTTCCTATAGAACGCGGCATGGCGGTGAAGGTGGTCTCGAAGTGATCGAATCTTGCGACCTTGGTGAGCTTGGCCAAAGCGCACAAATCGCAACACTTCGTCTCTTGAAAGCAGAACGAGCACCATCAGGTAAACTTCCCCTCGTGGCAGATCGTGACCTCACCGGTGTCTACATTCACGAAGCACTCGGGCATCCTTGTGAAGCGGACTTAGTTGCTGCTGGCGACTCCTGCTTAGACGGCAAACTCGGTCAAGCGATTGGCAACAGTATTGTGACCGTGGTTGATGACCCCACAATGCGTGGAGGCTATGGTGCCCATCCAATCGATGACGAAGGACTTGATACACGTGAAAAATGTCTAATCAAGAACGGTGTCCTCACTGAATACCTCAACCATAGAGAGACTGCTCACCATTTCGGCATCACTCCAAATGCAGGAGCCCGTGCCCAAGATGGATTGCACCACCCCTTGGTGCGAATGTCAAACACATTGATTCAGGGTGGAACGCACAATGATTTGGATGAATTGATTGAAGACATTAGCTACGGGGTGTATGCTTGCGGTTCTCGAGGAGGTCAAGTCGACACTGGACGGGGTTCATTCCAATTCGCAGCACAAGAAGCATGGTTGATCGAAAATGGTGAACTCACAAAACCACTCAAAGACGTAAGTGTCAGCGGTCTTACTTTACAAATTCTCAAAGATGTTGATGGACTCACGCAAGACGCAAGGCTTGCAGCCCCCGGGTTTTGTGGTAAAGGCCAGACTGTGCCGGTTGGTGACGGCGGTCCAATTATGCGAATCTCAGAAGCTTTGGTGGGGTGAAGATGCTACCGGATGACGCAGTTGATCGCATCAGTGAAGGGTGCAAACTCATCGGTGACCTCTGCAAGAAAGAAGGCATTGGTCAATGGGAAGTTGTTGCTTTCCAATCCTATGGTCATCAACTCGACATTGAAGCAGGAAAGATTTCCCTTGCTGCTGGTGGCGGTGAAGGAGGCTATGGTATCCGAGTTGTAGAAGATGGTCGATTCGGCTATGCTTACCTGGTGGATGCAACCTCTGCGACCCCGGCAATTCAACAAGCACTTGATGTGTCCCGTGCATCACCAGCCATCGAAGGTTTTGTTCTTCCGAGCGCTGATGAAGCAGAACCAGTGAACGGTCTGTGTGATCGTCGTATTCTCGACATTGGTCCTGAGGATTTGCTGGAGCAAGCCGATGCGGTCCTCAGCGAAGTCGCTTCCCTTGATCAGCGAGCAGTCGTGACAGGGGGTGGGCTTGGTGTTGGTGCAACTGCCTCAGCCATTCTCTCCAGCGAAGGTATCGAATCGTCTGGGATTACAACATCACATGGACTCGGTGTCCAAGTTTCAATCGATGCTGATGACGAACTTACCAGTTCGTATGAGGGGGACTCAGGAAGGCAATTACTTGCTGAAGTACCACCTTGCATCTCTAGTGCAGTTCATTGGGCTCAGGTTACTCGTGGGCCAATTCAAGTCAACAGTGAGCCACAAGACACACCAGTTTTGATGACCAGCAAAGGTTTCTCACCATTATTTTCAATGGTGGTACCAACTGCCTTGCGGGGCGACCGTTTGGTACGGAATGAATCCTTTTGGTCAGGAAAACAAGGCGAGGTCGTGCTTGCTACTGACCTTTCCTTGATTGATGATGGGCGCATGGAAGGCGGTAAATCAGCCAGTTCTCGTGACGGCGAGGGTGTAGCAAGCCGGCGTCAAACCTTGGTTGAAAGCGGACGCCTGATTGGATCAATGTGGTCCACTCGAGATGCTGCTCAACAGGTTGCTGAGGGACGTATCGACCATGCCGAAACTACAGGTTGTGCGGTCCGCCGCGGCCATCAATCTCCACCAGGAACCGGATGCAGCGATTTCACAATGATTTCCAAAAACGGTGGTCATTCACAAGACGCACTCTTACAAGAAATGCAGGATGGCTACATCGTACACAGCGTCATGGGCGCCCACACTGCAAATCCCACGAGCGGCGATTTTTCAGTCACGACCAGCACCATCCTTCGAGTATCTGAAGGAGAAATACTAGGTCCTGTTAAACAAGCAGGATTATCTGGAAATCTTGCTAAGGCACTGTCGCGCGATGTTCGACTGGGCGACGATGTTCAAGTCCAAGGTTCCTATTCTTCTGGAAGTATGCACCTTCCAGACGTGTTGATGATGCAGGGCCTGCGAATCAACCCCGCATGAATCAAGACCCATTTCCTTGAGCGAAGTGGATTGTTCTGAATTCTTCACGGTATTGTTTAAGTCCTGTCGTCATCTTTGTTCATCTCCATGGAGGTCAAGGGAGTGTATAGACTCAACCAATCCGCACGAAAGCCCGCAGCCTGTTCTCCGTACAGGCATCAATCGAAAACGCCTGACGGGGGACGAGCTCATGTCTGAAAAATATGAAACTCATGTCAAAGCAATTTTGTCAGAATGCCCAGATGCAGATCCGAAGGAGATTGCTGAGGCCTTTGCAAAATACGAGACTGAATTTTACATTCCACCTCAGGATGCCATGCGTTCAATCCTTCGTCGTTTCAAAGGAGAACAATCAGTTCCAACAAACCGCAGCCCATCACAGGGTGGGTCATCTGCACCTAGGAACACAAAGAAAGTCAGCAAATTAAGTGAACTAAACGGCAACGACAAGGACATCGAAATCGAAGTCGAGATTATTTCTCATAACATGCGTGAGCAAACCATTCGAGGTGAACAAAAACAAATCGCATTTGGACTTCTCGAAGACAATCCTTGGGAAGAGAAAGGAGAAAAAACACGTTGGGAATACAAAGACTGGGGTCCAAGTGCCAACCTTGCACCGGGCTCAATCGTTCGAATTGAGGGTGCCTCAGTCAACGAATACCAAGGGCGAATGTCGTTGAACATCAACCAATCAACACGCATCGCCGTCGTACGCGAGGGCACACGCCCCGTTGTAGCACCCGGCGAGCCACAAGAAATCAATTCGCTGCCAAGCGATGGATACGTATGTGTTGTGGGCCGCATTCTTGCTTCTCGACCCGATCAAATCCACAAAAAGGATGGTTCTGGTTCGATTGATATTGTGCGAGGGAGAATCGCTGACGAATCGGGCACAATTGGTTTTCTTTCTTGGGAACCATTTGAACACCAAGTGGGCAGTTTACTGAAAATTGAAGGCGCTCAAGTGCGAACCTTTAGAGACACTCCAGAACTCAACTTCGGGCGAACAACGAAGGTTGAGGTTTTCCATGACAAGAATTTTGCGGACACCGAATCATTATCTCAGCAAACCGTTCTTACGATTTCTGATTTGCGAGATGGTGCCCGAGATGTTGACGCTGTCGTTCAAATCACTGAATGGGCAAAGAGGTCCTTCACCCGAGACGGCGAAGAACGCTTCCTGTGGTCGGGTCAAATTGCAGATCCGACGGGCCGCTGTCGAATGAGCGCTTGGAGCGAATTACCAATCTCAGAAGATCAACTTCCCGTGACTGTCCGGCTAAAGGGTGTACGTGTCCGAGCTTGGCAAGGAATTCCAGACATCACCGTCGATACTACAGACCAGGTGGAAATCCTTGAATCAACACCTTGGGACGATACCCTTGATTTGACCAATCATACTGCCGAAGTTGAACTACATGACTTGGCCAACGGAAGCAGTCGTGTTGGCGTTTCCACATCCGCAATCATCGTGAGTGTTCGCGAGGATTCAGGTTTCATTCTACGTTGTACAGAATGCCGAAGAGTGCTCCGTGAAGGCGCATGTGCAGAGCACGGGCCAAACAACGGAAACAGCGATATCCGTTTGAGGCTGGTTATGGACGATGGTCGTTCCAGTGTTTCGCTGCTCACAAACAAAGCCGCTACGCTCGAACTCCTGGGCATGGACGAGGATCAGATGAAAGTCGCAGTTGATGAAGACGGACAGATGGCCTTTGTCCAATCTCTACGAAGCAAATTGCTTGGACGTATGGTCAAAGCAACAGGTCGCACCATAGTCGATGAACAAGGTGCAATGATGCTTGCGGACGGTGCAAGTATCGTGGAAGAAGATGCAGGAATGCGGGCAACTGAACTGCGCGCTCACTGGGGGGTGGCATGATGCAATCCGGTGGTCGTGCACGACGACAACCAGCATGGCACATGCTCGCTTCTGAATTCAGTGAAGCTACTCTCAACGAGAAAGGTTCTGGCGAATATGACCCATCCTTCGTGATCACTAAGCTTGGTGCGAAGATTAACCGTGTTATTGTAGCTGGCCTTTTGGAACGGCTTGAAGTTCGAGAAACATCCAATGGTTCGACGCTCTATCAGGGGCAGATGCGAGACCCATCCGGTTTGCATTACTTCTCTGTAGGGGACTATGCCTCAGAATCAATGAGGGAACTTACGCTTTCTCTTGTTGAGAAAACAGAAGTCGGTGAACCAGTACTTTTGTTGATGACCGCAAAGTCCCGCTGGTATCAAACTGATGAAGGTGCAGTGTACACTTCCCTTCGGCCTGAGGAAGCCTGTGAAATTGATGCGAAAACGTACGCCCTCTGGTTGACAAGAGCATCTGAAGGTACACTTCAGCGAATGAAAATTCACAATGACTCACTTTCTGCAGAACCCACCCAAGAAGGCCTCAAAGCCGCTGGTGTCCCAGAACATATGATCGACGGACTTTTGCTTTCAAGAAACCACTATGGTGAATTTGACACGGAGACCTACACGCTCAATGTGATGCAGGCGCTCGATATCGCTGAAGGGCGAATGGATGCTGCAAGCCAACCAGCACCCGCACCACAAACGACACTGGAAGGTGCCGAATCGAGTGATGCGTCTGATGAAGATGATGTCAAAGAGACACTTGTCGCCATCATTGCTCAACTCGATCAAGGTGATGGAGTTGATTTTGAGACCGTGTTGACCAATGCAGATGCTCGTGGAATCGATCGCCAGTTGGCAGAATCGAAATTGGATGAATTGTCCAATGAGGGTACTCTTCACGAACCTCGATTTGGCTGGTTTAGAATCGTATCCTGATTTGTTTCTCCCCCAACATTGAAGACCTGCTCAGTGATGTGCAAAGCACAGGGGTCAACTGCATGGCTGGATTAGATTTTTTCATTCGTCCCGCAACTGGGACAACAAGTTCCGATTGGGTGCGAATTCCAAATTGTGATATTCACGTACGATTAACCCGGAGACTGACACGAACCATCATTCGTGGCGAGGAGGGCGACAACCTCCATGACGAGGGCTCTGAATCGACGGTCTACACTGTGAAAGGAGAAGTCGATCTTGAGAATTACAAGCGAATCCTAAGCATGTTCAGAAGTGGACAACCTTACATTCACGACCCATTTGAAGAACGAGACGTCAAGGTTTTGTTTGCTGCAATGGAATATGAAGGCACAAGCGAGGCCTTCATGTTCGAATTGATTGAAGATATTGTTTGAGGTGAACGTGATGCGGAAGTTAGACGAGCAGAGAGAAATTCTCTACGTCATCCGCACACTCGACGTCTTAATGTCATCAGGAGTCGGTCTTGAAGCTGCCATTCACACAATTGGTAGTGGTGGTTATGGTGTTATTTCTGAGGATTTTTCCTCGATGATGAAGCGATTACGAAAAGGAACCTCGGGTGGTTTGGATAAAGAACTCAAAGTGCTATTGAAGAAAGCAGAATCCGAAGGATACCGACGTCTACTCAACACGATGTACTCCAACGTCACACAAAACACTGACATCGTTGAAACCTTGAGAAAACAAGGTGTCAGGATGGAAAATGAACGCACAGAATCTGTAAAAAAATACATTGAGGAACTAGGCGCAGTTCCTGAAACCCTGCTTTCGATTGGTATGATTGGACCAATTATTCTCGCCATTGTGGGGTTGGTCCCACAATTGCTGGGTGATGGTGCTGAAGCCATTGTCGGTACAATTGATCAAGGCATGATTAATTCCGTTGTCAATGGAGGACTCGTCTTCACATTGATTGGAATGATGTTGATTGGTTTGAAGGCACATACGAAGGACCCTGGGTTGTGATTCGATGATTTTTGGATTGCTTGAGACCTTTAATGGAAGTCCACTCCTCCTTTACCTTTCTGTGATTGGTATTGCTTGTGCTGCAGGTGGCATACCACCTATGATGGAGCGCAAGAGGCGCCGCTCTATAGAAAATGCACTTCCAGGCCTACTCGAGGGTCTTTCAGATACTGTTGGTGCAGGCCGAGGTATTCAAGAAGCCATGATGGAACAATCTCGAAACGTCCCCGGACCGCTTGGTAAACTCCTCCTCGAAACACTCGAAGAAAGTCATTCCTCTTCGTTTGAAGCAGCATTATCTGCTTTTGCAGCAAAAACTCGTTCATCTCAGGTCCAAAGGGTGATGGTATTGATTGAAACTGCTATTGAGCAGGATGCACCTCTGCAGCAAATCCTTTCAGACCTTGCTATGGATTATGAGCGATTGAACGATTTGATGAATACACGTGAGGAAGAACTTCTCGGTCGTGGACTTCTGATTGTTATGTTCGTGTCTGTCGGTCTACCCGTATTGATCGCCTTCATTGTCGGTTTGTTCGCCCCTGCTTCCAGTGGTTTTCAAATTGACAGTTTCAATCAAACCTTCTCTCTCTTCTTTGGAGCTGCATCAGCGGTTGCCCTCGGTGTTTCAGGACGCATGTTGGGGCGCTTCAAAGACGCACTATGGTGGATGCCACTTTGGATTGCTTTGTCCATGGGCCTTTATCTCGGTGCAGTAGTAATGATTGGAGGATGAACAATGTCTCAAACAATTTTAGAGCAATACGGAAGAGTGACGATTTACACTGAAGGCAACCACCCCTCGCCAATTTACCATGTTGACGGGGTTGCAGAACCCAATCCACATGGTGACTTACAATTGCTCCTCGATGATGATAATTTAGAAGAAGTCATGTACAACGGTGGGGAACAAGAGGTCAAGGTCGCACACAGAAAATTCGGTATGTGCCGAACCAATTTGATCATCGACAACGAATCAGGCTTGCAGATTGCAAAGAACATTGCCTCCTACACGAATGTCCCACTTGGGGACGGACCGGGGATGGTCCCAATTTTCGACGGCCGCCTTCATGATGGTTCCCGTGTCAATGGAACCATTCCACCAGTCTCGCCCGACGGCCCAACACTGACGATTCGTAAATTCAAGGAGGACCCATTGACGATGATTGATTTGATCAAATTCGGAACAGTGAACACCCGACTTGCCGCAATGATGTGGGTTTGGATTGAAGGCCTCGACAGTCGTCCTGCAAACTTTGTCATTGCAGGCGGTACTGGCTCTGGTAAGACGACAACCCTCAACTGTCTTGGAATGTACATCCCATGGCATCGCCGGCTGCTCACAGTGGAAGACACAGCTGAATTGCAAGTGTACCACGACCATTGGCTACGAATGGAAACACGCCGAGAGCGCCCAGATGGAACATCAGAAATTGACATGAACGACTGCCTCAAATCCAGTTTGCGAATGCGCCCTGATCGGATCATTGTTGGTGAAGTGCGTGGTCCTGAAGCCGCAACGCTTCTCACTGCGATGAACACGGGCCATGATGGCTCATTCGGTTCCCTGCACGCAAACACTGCTCAGGAGACTGTAACACGGATGATTAACCCTCCAATGAGCGTCCCTCCAATTATGCTTAGTGGCCTCGATCTCATCATCATCCAAGCACGGCTTCACGTCAACGGAAAAACCGCTCGTAAGATCACTGAGGTGGCAGAGGTAGCAGGGATGGAGGGTGACAAGCCTCGTCTGAACATTATTTGGAAGTACAATGCCGCAACTGACCGGATTGAGGAAACGGGAATTCCATCCAAACTACGTGAAACAATCTGCAAAGCTGCAGGTATATCGCCAGATGTCTTTGAGCAGCATGTCACTCAGCGAGAGGAAATTCTCAGAGACATGATCTCAAGAGATATCGATGATATTCAAAGGGTCACAAAACTCATCCAGAGTTTCTACGCTAGCCGCTGATTATCCTCGCAAACGTGCGAGCAAATCATCGATATGGTCGATTTTACTTCTGGCAGACTTGAGTCGGTCTGAAGCATCAGCGACCGATGAAGCAATTTCCATCTCGGGCTCAACCACTTCAGTGCTTTCAACAGGCTTGAACGCCTCAGCCAAGGCCTTGAGTTCGGCAACAATCGCATCGACTTGGGTGTCTGAAATCATTATTCCCGGAGCGATTCTTGGAATTTCTGCTGGTGAAATGAAGCCAAGTTCTGCTCCAATGATGCCAGCACATGCCAATATGCGTGGGCGGAGATCAACGGTGTTCACTTCATAGCCACGGGATTCAAGGAAACGTATCACTAATGCTTGTTGGGCTTCACTGAAGGTTCCCTCACTGCTTTCCAGGATGGTCTCAACAAGTTCTTCAAAGGCTGCAATATTTCGTTCTAATCGATCAAGCGTGCTCCTTTCAGAGTTGCTTAGGTGGACTGCACCGTGTTGGAGGATTCTCAAAATTCGGTTCCTTCGAGCGATAGCAGGGTCCTGAAGGGCTTGCGCTTGGTTGATATCAACATGCAAATCAAAGAGGGCATGAAGTCTGCCAGATACACTCGGTATTGAGAGGTCGAGGTTCATTGAGCGCCCTACTTCTTCGAACGCCATTCGGGCTTTGACCAGGTCACCATTATGTGCAGCAAGTGTGTCGTCAAGTTGACCTCTCAGGCTTTCTCTTGCGTTTTCAAAAACCCTGAGTGCCTCCCGTTCTCGCCATGAATTTGGCATGGTGTGGATTGCTTGTTTCTCACTCTCAGATCTAAATTCGAGCTCCATTAATGTCGTCCGAATGGAATCCTGTATGGCAGGGATATCGGTTGCGAAACCGTGGCTTTTCAGACTATGAATGAACGCTTGAAGATCTTCGGGTTCGCTGGTGCTGCTCACGGCGAGGAAGTCTCTTCCTGCAGCTTCAATCTCTGGCAACCGAGCCTTAATGTCAAGCAATAAGGCTTCAACCTCAAGGGTGTGTTCCTCCTTTCCTGCTTCTGCGACTTGGACCATAGACGGTGCTTCGGCTAGATCGGTTTCTTCGATACCCCCCTTGCGCAGAGCTTCATCGAGTGTGGATGCTATTGGGGCTTTTGAGATTGGAATGCCTTCCTGGGACAGTTCAGTTCGTAGTTCAGTTTCTTCTTCGAACGTCCATCCTTCTGGGTGCTCGGATACAAAATGTTCTGCCGCTTCAATCACTGCCTCGTGATCGGGACTTGAATCTGTTTTCGGCTCGCTTGGCTTGGGCACAGGTGATGCGGGTGAGGGGAGTGATTTGGCGTTGGAACGAGGCCTTCGCAGGCTCTTCTTGACCTTACCCCATCCTCCATCCTGGGAGGCCAAAACCCCTGCAACACGCACGAGAAGTGTCTGCTTAGCACCAGAAAGAGGTAATTCGAGAGTTTTACACATGGCATGTAATTCATCGCGCGTCATTGAATCAAGAGATTCAGGAATAAGCCGCTTAGCATCGTGGTTGAGGTGCAGGTAGAGCCGTTGCCTTCGTGCACGAAGTGAACCAGATTTCTTGATTCCAAAGACCCCAAGCAGTTCCCCTAATTCGTTATTCATGAGGTTTCCAATGCCCTCAGGTGAGAGGTCCCATTCATCAAGAATGAGGTGTTGGATTAGCCTTGCTCTCAAGGTTTCAACTGAACCAGTTTTTGGAAGATTGTAGGCCACGGCGATTTCCTTCAAA
>Ga0181411_1000705_pt1 | contig 12324 bp, 9 predicted proteins | sample 34SPOviralmetaG_FD_130114 | JGI IMG/M metagenome (GOLD analysis project Ga0181411, IMG submission 130114) | Marine viral communities from the oligotrophic San Pedro Time Series (SPOT) site, San Pedro Channel, CA, USA - 34 SPOT_SRF_2012-07-09 | ecosystem: Environmental > Aquatic > Marine > Strait...
ACCTGTAGTTTTACATACTAATTTATATATTTTGCCTTGTAAAAATTGTGGTCCATATAATTTGTATAATTTTCCAAACATATAGATTTTACAAAATATAAATAATTTTTAAATCAAATTTTTTTATAACTTATATTATATATATATATAATGCCTACAAAAGTACATAAACTAATTTTATCTACTCAAGACAAATTAGCACATGAATCGCACAGCGATTGCGTAATAAATTTATCTGCACCTATAAACAAGGCTACAGGTTTTAGAGTTTGTTCATGCCATTGCCCCGTAGACCAGGGTTCTTTCACTTTTTATGAAAACACTTTACAGTACCAATTGTCCTCAAATTATACTTTCCCTAATATTAAAAAAATACAATTTAGAGTTATTAATACAGATACTGGTTCTGATGATTTAAATGCTACTATTAATTTACCTAATAATACTTATACGGCATCACAACTTAATACTCTTTTTACTAATAACTTTAATTATTCTGGTATTAACTCATGGACTGTTACATCTAATACTATAACTGCTGACTTTAATGCTACTACTTATAATAGAACTGCCGAACTTATAGCTTATGATCACGAAGATAAAGTAACTAATCATGATCATATGAACATAGATAACACTCCTAAAGAACTACCAAAAGCAGAAACATTTAATAAAGAAAATAACCAATTTAGCTATGTTTTAGAAGAAATGTTTACATTTCCAAAGATTAGAAAAATTGTTTGTAAATATGATGAACCAGCTACTGGAAATCAATTAAATGCTACTTTAGACTTAAACGATCAAATTCCTGTATTTAATCTAACACAGTTTTTAGCAATGCTTAATACAGCATTTGCTACTCCTCTTTTAGCAACTTTTACTGCTACAAGTACTGCTTCTACTAATTTAGATTCTATTATTTTAACTGGTACAGGTTCTGATAATACTAGAAATAGAATTATAAATTTTACTGCTTTTGATAACAATAATAATAAAATTGAACAGGATGGACATCTAAATCTTAAATCTACAGATATTTTTATACCTGCTGGGCAAGTTCTTGGCGCAACTACTATAACTACTCAAACTAATCCTGCTGGAAAATTATCTTTTGATTTCTCAGTATTAAACCATGTTGACTTTAATTTAAATCAAGTTTATACTAGTCAAGAAATAGTCGACCAATTAAATACTCTTGATGAACCTGCCAATACTGCAATAACCTTTGCTAAGACTGTAGATACATTATCTATAGATAATGATACACCTAATCTAGCTAAGACCTTTTTATATATTAAAAAAATACAATTACAAATACAAACTGCTTCTAAATCAATTATACAATTTTTAGATTTTTCTGATATACCTGATAATCTTAATGCTGACTCACTTGAAGTTTATTTAAATATGTTCTTAACTGGTGGTGACTTAGCTGGAAATGAACCTAATCAAGTATTATCTTATGATATAACTGGTAATACTTTAAGTGTAGTACCACCTGCCTATCATGAAGAAAGAGTCTTTAAATTTACTGCTATCGATGACAACGATCAACCTACTACTACATCTGGCCTAAACTTCTCTGGTAATGAATTTGAAATACCAGCAAATTCCACTACTACTACTAATATTACTACAAATATTATTTTTACATCTACATCAGGTGTTGCTGATACTTATGCTAATACTACTTTAACCCCTAGAGGTAAAATGAGTTATCATGTTAGCGATGTCTTAGGATTTGTTAAAGGAGGTGTAGTAGTTAATACTGGTAATGTTAAAAATGCCGATAAACCTATCACATTAGCAAATAATAGTGACATAGATATAAACTTTACAACTACAATGGATATATCATCTAAAAATACATTTAATAATGTCATTTCTAAGGTTGTTTTTGATCCATACGAGACTTATACTGAATCTACTCTTATTACCTTTCTTAATGGTAATTTCTCTAACTTTACTTGGTCATTTGAAGATCATAGACTTAAAATTGTTAGTTCTAATTCTAATATATTAAGACTTTTTCATAATGAAAAATTAGGACTTGTATTTAAAAAATCTGGTGAAAAATTTGTTGATATTCCTGCTAGTGGTACATATATTTTTGAAGCAGTTCTTAATGGTTCAACTCATATTATGTGTTATTTAGGACTTAGTATATATAATGATAGTGTCTGTTCAAAAAAAAATAATCAAGCACATGCTTCTGATATAGTTGCTACATTACATAATCGTAGCAGAATGACATATGGTGACTATTTAGAACAAAATAATGAATCTACTGATATTTTTCCTATTAGTACTTCTCAATTTCAATCTATTAGAATTAGAAGTTACAATCCTAATTTTCAACTTATTCCTAACCAACATTTACCTACTCATGTAGAATTAAATGTATTTTGCGATTATTAAAAAATTAAAAAATAAAGTTTTTTAAAGGAAAAAAAAATAATTTCTTATTTTAATTTATATATGACTAAAAAAGATAAAGATAAGAAAAATATGGGTAAAAAAAAAACCTATAAACCAAAATCAAAACCTAAACCAAAACCTAAACCTAAAAACAAAGGTATTAGTGCTACTTTTACTGATCAACAATCGGGTAATTTAGGTAAACAAATTATGAACATTGCTGGAGCTACATTACCAGTGCTTGTTAATTATATGTCTTCTGGTAGACTTAATTTACCACATGTTAATTTTCGTTAATAAATAATAATTAATGGATGTTTTATATAACATCTATTAAATATTATGACAGTCTTGTAACATACTCTAATGAATGAAGTATAATAATAATAATAAATATCAACTTTTCTATTAAAAATTTGGAAACAAAAAAAATATATGTATAGATCCGAGATTAAAATGGTGATTTAACTTTATTAATTAAAAGAAATTTTGACCAGATTTACAACGGAATTTAATCGACGATGTAAATTTTCTGATATTATATACTAATATTTTATTTTTAAGTACTTTATTTTTTTAATTATACTAAAATTCTCTTATTCCAGTGACGTGGAAATACTTGTTTCTTAGGCGGTTTATATTGTTTTAAATTGCTCAATAATGCACCATAATTTATTTCATTACCTGTTCCATCTGAATTATATAATTGTTTCGCTGGTACTGTTTTCGGTGGTATTACTACAGTTGCTAGACTTGATTTTGGCTTTGTATATAATCGAGCTTCCCAGCTCTTCAAAGAAGGACCTTTTTTCATTGTCATCTTTAAATATATTATTAAAAGATTTTTTTTTTGAGGGATTTAATTGACTCTCCATATATAATTCTCGTAATTCAATTTCTTTAATTATATAATTATATTCTTCTTGATCTATATCTTTACAAGCTAATTTAGATTCTACTACATATCTTAAATCATTACAATTTTTTGTAAACTCTTTATAATTGTTTAAAAATAATTGCATTGGCGTGATTTGTGGTATATAATCTACAAAATCAAATTTCTGCCATAATTTATAATCTCTAAATACTCCAAATAATGGTAATTTATTTAATTCTGGATCTCCAATATGCTGTTCTAAACCAACAAATGCATCTTTTTTCAGTTTTTCAAAATGTTCTCTCTGTGCCGTAGAATTGAAAGGTAAACCGCTTTTTGTTTTAAATTCCATTTATATTTATAAAGAAAAAAATAAAATAATATATAATATTATATAAATATAAATATGTCTGATAATTCTGATATTGAAGAAAATTTAAAAAAAAATCGTATAGAATTAAATATTAAAAAAAAACCTCCTCGACCACAGTCTGAATTACAAAAACAAAATATTCAAAAAGCTTTAGCCGCCCGTGCAAAAAAAATTGAGGAAAGAAAAAAAGCTAAAGACCCCGCACAGCGGATTGAAACTGCTCCTTCTTTTTTGGAAGAAAAAAAAGAAGTAGTTTTTTCTCTTCCAGATGAAGAACAACAACAACAAGAACAAGAAATTATTATAGACAATAAGCCACAGGAACCCATGCACGAAAAAGAGAAACCAAAAACTAATCAACGAGGACCTTATGAAAAATCAAAACCAGATGATGAGCGTTTACGAGAAATGAAAAAAAAAATTAAAAAAATTGAAATAGAAGAACTTGTCCAAGAAAGAATTAATAATGCATTAGACGACTACAAAGAATATAATCAACAACAAAAAGAAATTAAAAGATTAAAAAAATTAGAACAACGCTTAGAAGAAGAAAAAGCTAAAGACCCATATAGAAATATTAAGTTTAAATCTTCTGATGGATTTATATTTTAAATAAATTTATATATATAAATTAAAATTTGATTATAAGGATTTAAAAATTAAATCCTAATAATAAATTATAAAAAAAAAATGAATGATTTGAAATTTTCTACGGAAGAGTTGGCGCTCTCCACAAATAATACTGGTAAATTATCTTTAAATGATTTTATTTGTCATAATAATTTATGTGGTAATAGTATAAATATGATTGATTTTAAATGTCCTATGAACTTAAATAGACAAACTGCATTTTTAAAATTAGATTATGAATTCTATTTACCACTATACTGCAAGGCTGATAAAAAAGATAAAATTAATTCTTATAGAAATTATATCAAAAATTTTAATCATGATCAAGTTATTTCATACGAAATTAAAAATAATAGATTATATTCTACAGGATTATCTTTACAAGGCTTTCCTAAAAAATTTAGAAACTTTTTACTATCAAATTGCTTTGATTATGATATGAAAAATTGTTTTCCTACAATTCTTCTTAAATTAACAAAAGATTTAAATTTACCATTTAAATATTTAAAAAAATATGTAGAAACTCGTGATACATTTCTTAAAAGAAATAAAATACAAAAAAATCAAATTCTATCTTTAATGAATATTGATAAACCCGATTTAACTAATTTTACTCCAAGTGTTAATAATCTTATTACTGAAATTATTAAAAATAAAAAGCAAATTATTCAACACCACATAGATAAAATTTATAAAAAAGAAAACGAAGTTTCTAATAATCCCATATCTTCACAAATTTACTCTGTATTAGCATATCATGAAAATATGTTATTATCTAGAATTATTAATCAATATAAATCAAAACTATCTCAATACGGATGTATTCCAATGTATGACGGATTCGCTACACCTTACAAAATTAATATAGAAACTCTTAATAATTTGACTGAAGATTTTAGTATAACTTGGAAAATTGAAAATATGGAATCTCCTCTTTTTTATATTCCTGATCTATCTACCGAACGAAGTATTTCTAATCTATTTATTGATATATATAAAAATGATTTAGTTAAAACACAAATTACACCTAAAGATTCCGAAATTTATGTTTGGGATAATAATTCTACCTGGAAAATTAATGATTCAAAAAATAGTATTATAATTATTAAAATTAATCAATTTATTAACTATATTTATAATTATTTTTCTAAATTAACTAGTGATTATTTTAATAATATTAGAATTCATCGAGATATTACTGCTGATTATAATTTACTACTTGAAGAATTTAATCAATGTTTAAAATTACTAAATAAACATAAAAGTATTTGTGATATAGCCAGTTTTATTGCTAAATTTATTCCTATTGACAATGAAAAAATTATATTTGATGATCAACCTGATTATTTACCATTTAATGATTGTTTATTAGATTTAAAAAATGGTCAAACTATTTCACATCGAAAAGATTTATATATTACTGAAACTATTGGTTATAATTATCATTCTAACATCAATTATACTGTACAAAATGAAATTATTAAAATGTTAACTGAAATATTCCCCATTCAAGATGAAAGAGAATTAATTATGTATAAATTAGCACATACTCTTAATGGATATAATCATCCTCGATTTACTATATTACAAGGAGAAGGTCGAAATGGTAAATCTGTTTTATTAAATTTATTAAGTACTACATTAGGCAATTTTTCTTATAATCTTGGTAATTCTATTTGCGTTTCTGCTTCTAAATCTACTGGAGCAAATCAAGAAATTGCTAAAGCTGATAGAAAAAGATTTTTATGGTGCTCTGAACCTATCGAAGGTGATAAATTTAATTTTACTCTTATTAAACAACTTACTGGTGATAAACAAATTAATGCTAGAGAAATATATTCTAAAAAAACTGAAACTCTCTGTTGTGGTGATTTGTGGATTGCTTGTAATGATGACATTCCATTAAATATTACTAATGACGGTGAAGCTGTTAGAGGTAGAATAATTGAAATGCAAATGCGATCTTTATTTATTAATAATCCTGATCCAAATGTTGAATATTCCTTTAAAGCTAATCCTGCTTTATTAGAAAAAACTACTAATGAGAAATTTAAAATGGATTTTATTCATTTACTTATCCCATACTCTATACAGTTATTTAAATCTAATAGAGTTATTGATCATCTTATTCCACAACATATTACAGAATTAGGATTAAAATATATTACTAAAAGTAATCCTTTTAAATCTTGGTTTAATTCTAAGTTTGAAAAAACTAGTGATATTAATGATTTTATATCGATTAAGGATATTTTTGCCTCCTACAAATTATGTGATGATTACTTAAATTTAACTAAAAAAGAAAAAAGAGCTTGTACTTATGATAGTTTAATATCAAAATTAAAAAGAGACCCAGATACTAAATTATATTTTAAAGAAAAATTAAATGATAATGTAAATAAAACTTGTTATAGAAATATAATTCGTTCTTATAAAATTATTCCAGAAATTTATGATAATAATTCACAGGATTTAATTGATACAGATGAGGATGATTTAGATAATATAAATTCTAATGCTACAACTTCCGCAATTCACTAAAATTAATTATTCAATTATGGTGATTTTTAATAATAAGTCAAAGAGTCAAATTTTGCCCCAAATTATAAAACTTTCTCTTATATTGGTTTCTAGGGGTACTTTACTTTTTTGGGGCATTATTTGACTGTTTGACTTTTTATTTACTTTTTATACTTATTATTATTATTATTATATATTATTATTATTTTTTTTAACTAAACAAGTAATATATATATATATATATATATATATCTATTATCACTCTAAATTGAAGATAAGAAAGATCCTATAATATTTCTTCCATAATATAAACTATATCTCTATCACTAATTATAGAAAAGAAGAGGGAAAGAAAAATTTAATAATATCTAATGTAAATAGTATAATGGAATATAAACTTAATAAACTATCTATTAAAGATATATTTAATTTAAATACAATTTATAAATATTTAGAGGAACACCCGAAATGTTTAAAAAGTTTGTTCGAAAACACAAGAGGAGCTAATAATCATCATAGCAAAAAAATAGGAGCTTTAGATCAGCGAGAAGCCAGAGGTAGTACAGCAGGTATAGTTATTTGGAGAGGACAAAAGCAAATTTCAAAATTATCGAGAGAACATCCTAATATAGATAATTTATTATTAACATTTTTAAATAATCACAGACCTGATTTTATTTACACTAGTGTCTATATTACAAAAAACTGTCAATCAAAACCGCATAAAGACTCTGGTAATTCTACTTCATCAATTATAATTAGTTTTGGTGACCACGTTGGAGGTAATTTGTTTGTAGAAGAGGATTTTAGGAAGACTCATTTATTTAATATAAGAACATATTCGTTAGAATTTGATGGAAGGTCCTACAAGCACTGGACAGAGCCATTTCAAGGAACTCGTTATAGTTTGATTTTTTATAATTAATTTCTTATTTTTATATATATGAATAGTAATTTTCCACAACATAATTTTTTAATTCAATTTCCTTTAAGAGAGAATAGACTAAATGATATGATTGAAAATGGAATACCATATAAATTTAAATACATTAAAAATAATAATAAAAAAAATCTTATTAAAATATATAAATCAAATGGTAAAGATAGATTTAAGCACATGGGGAGTTAATATAGATGACCACACTAATAAAATGAATAGTAAATTTTTTAACTTAACACCATCTTCACAAGGAGCTGGATTAGATGTTGAGTTCCAGAATAGCTTACAAAATAGTGATTATTACTACCGCAAAGATCCTAAGGATTCAATAAGTGAAGAAATAGAAGGACAGAAAACCTCTGGAATTATATTTAGATTTAAGGATCGTAGAGCACTAAATAATAATTTAGGGTTTAAAAAAGCAACTTTAAAAGATGTAGTTGAAAATGTTAGAAATGCATCAGTTGAAAACTATGATGCTATATTAAATGATCAAATAAATAATGAACAATTTGAACAAAATATTCAAAAATATTTTAATATTACAGGTATGCAACAGTTTGATCAAAACATGGCAGTGCTATTTGATCAAATTAAAAAACAAGGTATACTTTTACCTGATGAAAGACAAATGATAGAGCAAATGATAATTAGTGGTGATCCTAGAATAATTATGGATTCTTCTTTTATTAATAAAATAATAACAGATCCAGATTTAATGAATTGGTTAATTAACTACATAAGACATGCACAATCTATGGGGCAACCACCACAACCACCTGACAAAGAAAAAGAAAAAACATTTTTTGATAAAGCTAAGGAAGCTTATGAAAGCTCTCAAACTTGGGCTAAAAGATTAAAAATTTTAAAAAAATTAATAAAAATGATTTGTGATATGTTAAAAGCATATGGTTATCCATGTCCAGGAGCTTTCCAACAATTTTTAGGAGGTGATGGAGGTCCAGGCGGAGGTCCTGGTGGAGGGGGTGGTGGAGGTCCTGGTGGGGGAGGTGGTGGAGGCGGTGGTCCATATACACCCGGTCCTACTATGAGACAAAATACATATACTCCGGTTCAAGGTCAAAGTACCTATACTCCGGCTTCCTACGATTCTACTCCTACACCTATGACTCAAACAGGACATAATGTAGTTAACCAATCACCAGGCGGAACAATACCTCCTGTAGAAGGAAGTCAAGAATACAATAGACAATTAACCCAAGCACAAAATATGTGGGATCAAACTCATCCTCCTGGGGAAGAACCTTTACCAGATCCAAGATATATAGGTCAAGAATCAACAAGACCAACAGAAATAGAAGTGGATGAACAACCAGGAACTCAATCTAGTCAATCAACACCTGCTCCAGAAGGATTAGGAGATCATGATAATATGCTTTATGAAGCAATAGCCGCATTATTAGTATCAAGAACAACTTTCCAAGCTTTGGGTTTAGCAACAGTTACAGGTATAAATGCTTTTATAGCAAGAACATTAAGAAATCATATGCCTCAAAGATTTAGAAATAACGCATTAGCAGTTATAGGAGCAGGACAACCAATTTATTTAATGGTACAACAATTAATTCATATGGGTGGATCAGCTTTAGTAAATGCTGTTAGAAATGGTTATTTTGGTGCTAATGTGGCTGATGTAGGTGAATTTATGGCTGAGTTTATAAGAGGATTTATGAATCATGGATTACCACAAGCACAACAAAGAGCTAATTTTAGAGATCCAAATAATCCAAATGCTGAAGAAATAAGAAATATGAATAGGGTAAGACCACATATATCGACTTTTACAAATGAAGTATTGAGAAGAATAATTGATTTAGTCCAAGAAATAAATAGAGATGGAGTAAATAGACATAGAATTAATGAATTTTCGACAATTAAACAAGATATATTAACTCATGCACAGCATAGAACAGCTGGATCAGATCAACTATTAGATGTTATAGTAGAGTCTTTAGCTTCAGGAACTCAACCAACTCCTTATACAGTATCCGCAAATGAATGGCTAACTAGATTAGTACAAAATTTATTTGATGATTTAAAAGTATCTCAATATAGCGCTGAACAACAACGTAGAATTTTAAGTGAATTAAGAGAAGCTAATAAAAAAATTAAAGGATATGATGAATCAGCAGAACAAAGTACTAGTGGAGAATCTGAACTAATAGAAGGTCGTAGACCAGGAGCTTTAATTAGGAGTATAGAAGTTCCAGTAATAAGAACACAAATTAGACAATTTTTAAATGCCCTAAAATCAAATGATAATAAATTACTTACAAGACTTGTAAATACTATTAAAAGTACAGAATTTTCTCAAAATGTACAAATAGCAGTAGACGAAACTGATAGAACACTAAGTGGTAAAAGATGGATAGCAGAATATGTACAAAGTTTGCATGATAGAGGATTTGTTAACGACGAAGTATTAAATACTATTAATACTGCTTTAGGAAATTAAAAATAATTTTATATATATATATAAATGACTAAAGAATTTGTAATAAAACCACCAAAAGGTACAGATGAACACAAAGAAAAAATAGATAAAATATTACCTCAGATGCCATTTAGAATATTAGTAACTGGTAATTCAGCATCAGGGAAAGGAGTGTTGTGTAATAATTTTTTAGGTGAAAATACAGGATTTCCATATAAAAATATATTCAAAAATAATATATTTATATTTTCATCTACATATGCTTTAGGAGATAAATCTCTAGCAAATTTAGATATACCCGAAGAAAATTGTTTTGAAAATTTAGATGAAGATATTATTAGGCAAATTCTATTAGAACAAAAACTTAATATCGCAGAGTTTGGAAAAGACGCCTGTGTGCCTATTTTAATATTATTAGATGATGTATTAACACAACTTTCACATAAAAAAAATAGTATAGTTAGAGAATTATTCTTCTCAAGTAGGCACTATTTAATATCATTATTTTTTATGGTTCAGTCTTACAGATCTGTTCCTAAACCTATGCGGACAAATTGTTCCTCGCTAATATTTTTTCAAACTAATAATACTAAAGAAAGAAATAGTATTATAGAGGAACAGAATGCTCCAACAAAAGTAATGGAAAAAATATTGGATGATGCCACTGAAGAGGATTTTAGCTTTTTAGTAGTAAATAATAAAGTACATGATAAGAATTTCAGATTCCAGAAAAGGTTTTCAAGTCATTACTATAGACCAGATGAAATGTAATAGGTGGTCCCCCACCTCAGTATTTTCTGGGGGCCCGTCAAGTGGCCAAAAAATAAAAAATATATAGAATAAATTTTATATATTTTTTTTAATTATATATAATAATATATTATATGCCGTTCTATATCGAAGAAGAAGCTACTCAAAGTAATTGGACAGAAACTGATGAAAAATCGTTAGCTTTTATATTAAATAAGCCGTCTCTATTAAAAGGTGAGCCTGGAAATGATGGACAAAAAGGTCAAAAAGGAGAAATAGGACCACGAGGTTTAGAAGGTGAAAAAGGTGATCCAGGTCCAGACGGTGAAAAAGGACAGAAAGGAGAAATAGGAGTTGGAGCAAAAGGCGAGGAAGGCGAAAAAGGAATAGATGGAAGTAAAGGTCAGAAAGGTGAAGTGGGTCAATCAATTACAGGAGAAAAAGGTGAGCCTAGTCAAGTTAAAGGTCAAAAAGGTGAAAAAGGTGAAAAAGGTGAAGTGGGTTTAGATGGTGAAAAAGGTATTCAAGGTCAAAAAGGAATACAAGGAGAACAAGGACAAAAAGGACAAAAAGGAGAAATAGGAAATATAGGAGTAACAGGCCAAAAAGGTCAAAAAGGAGAACAAGGAATTATAGGAAATACTGGAGAAAAAGGACAAAAAGGAGAAATAGGTTTAACGGGAGACAAGGGACAAAAAGGCGAGGTCCATAGTAGTAAATTTGTTAATAATGGTTCCTTAAACTCTTCTGATGAAATTGAATTAATTTATGATGATGGAAGTAATATGACTAATAAAATAGATGTTAGTGCATTAAGAGAAATACCTACAGCTTTAAATACTTATTATGGAAAGGTTTTAAAGGTAGTTCAACCTTCATCAGGTTCAGGAACAGAATTACAGTGGCATAACCAGGATACATATAGTTTTTCTCAAAACAGAACTTTAGCACAATTAGAGGTACAAAAAGTAATACAAGATGCAACTAGTCCCTATTTAAATAACACAACGACTAATACCTACAATTTCTTACCTGCTTTAGTTAATGATAAAGTTTTATCAGTAGCAAATGGTGGTTTAACTTGGGTTGATTTTCCGGCAGATGATAACACTAGAGTTACTGGGTTTAGTATAGACTCCTCGCATCAACTTAGTTTATCCCAAAATGATGGAACAACACCATATAGTGTAAATTTAAATCCATATTTAGATAATAAGTTACCTACTACAACAACAGAAGACCAATTTGTAACTAGTACAACTACAGCAGATAATTGGCAACTTAGTACTAAGTTATCTTTAAATCCAGTAAGATTTGGAGATCAAACAACCAGTAATCAAAATGCTTTTTCAACTCTAATA
>Ga0181411_1000713_pt1 | contig 12245 bp, 11 predicted proteins | sample 34SPOviralmetaG_FD_130114 | JGI IMG/M metagenome (GOLD analysis project Ga0181411, IMG submission 130114) | Marine viral communities from the oligotrophic San Pedro Time Series (SPOT) site, San Pedro Channel, CA, USA - 34 SPOT_SRF_2012-07-09 | ecosystem: Environmental > Aquatic > Marine > Strait...
GAAGAAGTTGAGCGCGATATTTTCGACTACTGCCCAGCGTGCGATGGGGAGTTAGAAGGCGGCGAAGATCGTTGCCCGCATTGCGCCTTCAACCTCAAAAAGGCAAGAAAGCAATTCCACGACTGTCAAGAATGTGGCGAATCAATTCCGGACTTGCTTGATAATTGCCCTTACTGTGGTGCAGAGCAAGATGTGTCCTCTTACTTCGAACGACGTGAACGAAGAGAACCCAAAGTCAAAGAAACAGTTTCTCTCCCAGATGAAGAAGTTGATGAAGATGAAATCGTTGAAGGTACCGAGAACTTCGCTCAAGCGGTCAAGGACTTTGGCTATGATGAAGATAATCTCGAAGACGAATGGGATACAAACATCGTTTCCGCTGAGGCTGAAATTGAGGCTGCTTACGACCGAAGAAACGCAGATGAAATCGAGCGAGAAAACATGACAGAAGAGGAATTGGAGGCCTACGATAACACCGTAACGACCACCCTCAAGAGCATGGACGAACTTGGTAACGAAGGCGTTGACATCGATGCCATTCTCAAGGAGAAAGGCGATGTGATTTCGCTCAAGGATACGGGCGATGATGGTTCAGAATTGAGCGCAAGTGATGCTGATATTCGTGGAAGGTTGTACGAAATTACTGGCGAAGATGGGATCATGCCTGGGGATAAGGTTCAGGTTGGTATGAAGTTGACAGATTCCTCCTTTGCGGGCAATGAAGTGGCTGATACCACCGCAGACTTCAGTTGGAATGACGAAGATAAGCCAGAAAAACCACTCACTGCCGACAATCCAGAATCTTCGAAGCCAAAGCCTGCTCGACGTCGTGCACCACGACGACGAACTGTAGAAGATGCACCAGCTATGTCTGAATGTGGCGCATGTGGTGCGGACATCCCTATGGATGCAAAGGAATGCAGTACCTGCGGTGCAAAGTTCGAGTGAACACTGAGAATGAAGGCGCCCGTCGGCTTTCATAGGGTACGTCACAGCTTTCGCTCGGCAGGTCCAGACGTCATTCGGGCATGCTAAGCCAAGGGGTTCGGATTTTCAACCCCTCGCAAGAACCTGCACTGAATTGATATGGAAGGCGTTCATCGGGTGACTATGAAGCGGTACCTTCTCCCTATGGCGTTGGTTCTCACGCTGCTGATGTCGAGCACCTCTGGATGTTTGGGTCTTATTCAGGCTCGTGAGAGCCTTGAAGGAATGCGAGGTGAAGCAAAGCCCTCAATCACTGTTGAAAGCATGACGTTGAGCCATGTTTTTGACACCATTGAGATCGAACCTTACACCAACTCTTCGACCCTCGATGTCCGAGCAGATGCCACCCAAGTCATCATTTATCGAAAGGTCTCAATCACTGGGTCTGATACTGTCGCATGCTTTGACAACGGCCTGACTCGATACGTTCAGGCAACTCTAGTCGACCCGTCTGGGATTACGGTATGGGAATTGAACGAGTGTCAAGACGTTCAACCTGCGACCGTTGAAATCAATCCCGACCCAACGCTTGCTGTTGGCCAATGGATCCTTACGGTTGAAGCACGCGGCATCGGGATTCCCGGTACAGCAGCCCAAGACCAATTCACCTTCACAGTCAGCGTTCAAAACACGTGCATCATCTACCCGCCAAATGATACATGTGCTGAATCAAACTAATGATTCACTGCATGCGTATCGTCGTGAGCAATTTTCACACTTCCCAGGTCGTTCGTGGTTGCGTCGAGCACCACCCTCCACCATGAGGCGTTGAACCTCTGAAATGGCTGAGAACAATTCCTTTTTTGCACTGGAATCCCATTCGATTTGGTGGAGGTTTTCCTTTCCATAGCGAAGAACACCGTAAGGTGAGGACTTTTTGGTGCTCACTTCGACAAGGTGCAGGTAGGCTAGGATTTGCATTCGGTGTGAGTCGTGAGGACGTTTGGGTACCTTGCCTGTTTTTTGTTCCACTGGAATAAATTCACCATCGACAATCACGATTTGGTCGGGCCTTCCTCGAAGGCCAGTCGTCGGGTCTTCGAGCAGGTTTGTGGATGTATCATCATCTGAATATGCCAGATCATCATCTGCGTCTAAATCAACACCTTTTCTCACCAATTCTAATGCATTCTCACTGATCAGAACTTTTTGCAGTTGCCACGAAGCTGCAAGTGTCCATGCCATCGCTGTGAGAAAGAGAATGAATGTTGCCTGTGAACGGTTATCAGCTCCGACCAAAGCAATGGCGTGAAGGCCAAGAACGATGGCTCCAAAGAAAAGAGAGACTTCAGTCCGTCCGGCTTCAAACCACCCACCGATAAAGTTCGGTTGTTCGAACACCGGTTGGATTTCGGCGTGCTCGCGCAAGATTCGTGTTCGTCGTTGAGAAACCGTCTCATCCCAACCAATCCAACTTCGCCACGGCAAGTAGGTTGCCAAGAGGCCTGCGACGAGGAGGACAAGGGCCCAAAGAGCGAGGTACCGGGCGAGATCAAGCGGCGTAGTGAGAACGTCATCGATGTAGTTGAAAGCAATGCCATCAATCACGAAGGCCACGATGACTGAAAACCACCATGTCCAGATGATTGTTGCTCTACGCATGGTCGATTTCATTTCCTTGAAGGACTCCATTTGTTGATGAATTTCGGCATGCTTTCGTATGCCGGCTTCGATGGCTTCACCTTGACCAGAATTTCCTTCACGGGACAATGCCCACGACATTGGGCAATATTCGTGCCGTTCCAAATCACTCGCACTGAGACTGAGCGCCGCATCGTTTTCATCGCGCCAGATGTCATCATTGTGCAAACGGGCTTTGTAGGTCCCGGTTTTGGAACCGTTCTCATTCAACGAATCCTCCGCCATGGCACCAAGTTGAGCGTCTCATCCTTGAGTTCTTGCACGACATATGTCAACAAAATCGTTCAATTTCGAGTTCATGTTCATTTGCATTCACTACGAAGCGGTTTAATATGGGGTTCAAGTCGGGCGATTGCTGAGGTCTTACAATGTCCGAAGAAACAACTTTACTCGTCCCCTTTGAATCCTATGAGGAAAATGCGGTGAACATCGGTACTCAACAAAAGAGTGCAGATATGGCTCGTTTTATCGACACTGTTCGTGAAGACGGACTTTACCTCCTTAATGTCAACATGACAGATTCCCGAATCCGCTCTATTGCGGACTTCCTTAACCGCTATGATTCTCCTCGAATCATGGTCGTTTCCGCACGACAATACGGACAACGCCCAGCCCGAAAATTCGCAGAAGCAATTGGCGCAAATGCAGCGGTTGGCCGTTTTATCCCCGGTTCCCTTACCAACCCAGTGCTCCGTTCTTACGTCGAGCCTGACATCCTCTTTGTGACCGATCCAGCAGCTGACCAACAAGCGCTTCGTGAAGCAGTGGACTCCGGTCTGCCAATCGTCGGCATTGTCGATGCGAACAACAACCTTCGAAATGTTGATGTTGCTCTACCGGCCAACAACAAGGGTCGACGCTCACTTGCATTGGTCTACTGGCTCTTGGCTCGTGAAGTCCTCAAGGTTCGTGGCGCTACCACTGACGAGGACTGGGCTGCAGCCGAAGACCTCGAAGAGTGGCAATCCACCTTCTGAGTCTACCTCACTGTTCGGTCTTGCCCGCTAAGAAGGAACTGATTCCATCAGCGAATGCTTCTGGCGTTGGTGCGCCGTGCATAACTGCTCGAATCTTCTTCGCCCCGGGCAAACCCTTGGTAAATGCGACAGCATGCCTTTGCATCCATCGTGGCTGCAGTCCTGCTGTCTCGTGTGAGAATTGGATGTATTTGTCCCAACACCATCGACGAGCAGCAAATGATTGAGCGACAGGGGACTTTTCGTACCAGTCTTCGCTGTTGGCCTTTACCCAGGGCAGGTCATCGTGTTCCATCCAACCGAGTCCGACCTTGATTTCTCCAAACACCGATGGCCGACCAATAGCACCGCGGCCAATCATCAGCCCGGATGCACCAGTCACTTCCAAACAGTCCTTAGCGCTCGCAGCATCAACGACATCACCGTTGGCGACCACCGGCGTTTCAACGGCATCGACGACGCCTTTGATGGCTATCCAATCTGCTTCACCGGAATAGCGTTGACGTAAGGTTCGGCCATGGACGCACAAACGCGCTGTTCCGATGTTTTCCAATGCCTTGCAAATTTCCAGCGCATTGTTGGCACCTTGGCCGGTTCCCAGCCGCATCTTCGCAGTGACCGGTACATCGACCCGTTGAACAATTCCGTCAACCATGGAAACTAAGTTGTTCGGTTGGCCCATGAGCGCCGCACCTGCACAAATTTTGGTGACCTTTGGTGCGGGACAACCGAAGTTGAGATCGATGATATCGGCTGTCGGTGCAAGCATTTCTGCAGCTGTTGCCATGTCACCAGGGTCGCCTCCAAAAATTTGAGGAATGAATGGGACTTCTGACTCATGTGATTCCATTTTTCTCCAAGAAACCGCCGCTTCTCTCGTCAGAGCTGTGCTGTTGGTGAACTCTGTAATGGTCACGTCAGCGCCACATGCTTTTGCTAACAATCGGAAAGGGAGATCTGAAACCCCTGCCATGGGTGCCAAAAACAGCGGCCTTGGCTCACCATCCCAAACCCCTGGCTTCGAAGCGATGTGTTCTGCCATGTGCTCGCCACCTATGCATCGAGTTGTTCCACAAGTTCACCCACTCTGCGCATTCGTCGTAATACGCGGTCGAGTCGTTCAGTAACCTTCTTCGAAGCATCTTGAGGATGCTCACCAACCATTCTGTGGCCCATTGGAAGACGGCCGCCAAGCAGGTTAAGCAGAAGCATCTGCTCTGTTGGTTCCACACTCTTCATTGCCTGTTCGACATCGCTAACGTTGAGTTTCCCCTTCTTCATTTTGTCAAGTAGGGTCGACTGTTGTTTCGTGTTCAATAAGCGCTGGAAGCCGCCTTTCTTGAGCATCCAATCTTCACCTCGGCGTTGATGTTGGGCAAGCATAGCCGTCCACAATGAAATGCTGAGTCTGTCGATTCTGGCCACCCGTTCAACGATACCACTTGTTCTGAATCGCTCAAGAATGCGCCCTAATCTTGCCTTAGGGCCATCGATTAATTCTGCAGCCTCGTCAAGGGAAAGCGGTGCGCCGCGTGAAAGAAGCACCTCAAACAGTTGAACAGAAATTGAGTTGGCATGTGCCTCCTTTCCTGGGCGCTCACCCAAGAGCCCAAAATCACCCATCCATTGGGACAGTTGACTGCTGTTTTCCCCGCTAATCGGACGTGCTTCAACAACACCGAGGGTGAGCAACGGAGTATCGTTTTCAGCAACCTCAAGCGCCATGCGCAATGGTTCACGAGTCCAGAGTTGTTCGATCAACGTGAGGCGTTGTCGAACGATGGTTTGTGTTTGAACAGTGAAGAATTCGATGGCGTTGCTCAATGATCCACCTCGCAAGTAGTACTTTCTCCATCCCTTTCCCTCGTTGGTGTAACCGACAAGACCAGATTCAACCAGACGTGAGAGATGATGATTGAGTGATGCGGGGGTGAGTGCCAATTCATCTGCAAGCATCTGTGCATCCCAGCTTGAAGTGGGTTGTGCGAACAGAAAGTCTCTCAATAATCGATGAACGGGACCAGCACGGCCCAAGTCGGCTGTGGCTTCTCCACGCTTTCGAACCAAACATAAGGTTTCGATGAACCATGCAACAAGCCCATCGATGTCTCGCTCCGTGGTTGGAAGAGGGACTTCTTGAATTCGGACACTGAACATGGTCGTTGTCGGCCGTCGAGGGTCTTTGAAGACTGTGCAGTAAATGGCGCTCAAGCGGCGAAAAATGAATGAAGTCAGCCAAGCGATGAACGTCGTTCGTCATTCCAATCATAATCGACGGCTTTTGTCCCTCGCCATTCGATGTCCATGTCGATGTGAGGCATCAATTCAATTCGATCCTCTCGCAAAATCCCTCGACGACGGAGGACCTTGACAGCCGAATGTGTGGTGGCCCTCGATCGACCAATGCGTCGAGCGAGCGCAGCTTGGCTTCTTGGAACGCCTTCGTTGACAATGTCCTCGACAATTAATCGCTGAACAAGTGAGAGTCCAATCGGGAGTGCACTTGCAGCACGCTCTTCGTTGACATTGATGCCACGAAGAATTTCCACTTGCGTTGGGGCTCCAGCAAAATAACAGGTCCGTCCGTTGACTGGAAGCACGGTAACGCTTCGCCGAGTTTGCAATACATCGAGATGGTGCCTCAGCGTTCCATTTGCGGCATTGAGCGTGCTTTGCAGTTCTCGGTAGCAAAGGCCAGGGTGCTGCTCTAGGGTTGACAAGATGCGTCGGCGCAGTGGGTGTTCAAGAGCGCTGGTTTTGGTTGAAATGCTCCCCATTGCCATGCCACCAACTGCACTTGCAGCAGCAGCAATACCCCCTGCTATACCAGCAACGCTACCCGCAGCAGATGCAATGCCAGCGGCCAACCAAGGACGCTGTCGAACCCACTGGGCAAGCAAAGGCATGAGTGGTGGTTGACCTTCTCGTTTGTTAAGCCATCCCATCCATGTTTAAGCCGATGAGTTAGTCATCAGCCAAGATCATGCCAGAATGAATTTTGAGATGTGCGACAAGAGGTGAAAGCAGTCGTCCACATGTGCGACCGTGTTCGCTCAACACGTAGGCCACTCGGACAGGGGGCCCATCCTCGACCTGTCGAAGGACGAGTCCTTCTTCCACCAAGAAGCGTAATTTGTCAGAAAGAGTGCGAGATGAGATGCCTTGAAGCAAATTTTTCATTTGATTGAACCGACGAGGTCCAGCGATGTAAAGAGCGGTCAAAATCTCGGTTGTCCATCGAGATCCAAACACGTGCAAAGCCTCCTCTGCACGGCGAACTTCCCAGTGCAAGGTGTTCGCTTCCCCGCCGCCTGATTGATTGCCCAGAATGCTGCGAATATCGCCGCCATTGGTGATGGTTGATTCGATTGAGGACCGAACTGCTTGATATTCAGAGCGAGGTATTTTGAGCGGTGGCGTCGACATTTCTGGTCCTCAACCGGCGCTATTTGCCTCACCTACTTAATGTCATTTTTACACCGAGGTTTCATTTTTTGCAAAACCCTCATTCACAGACGCCCACACAACTTATCTTCAAGAGGGGCAAACCCTTGGTCGCTTCATGGGTCGCAAGGTCATGCTGGTGCGGGGCGGTATGCTTGGCCCCAACACTGGTATTGGAGGGGCGCACCATGCTTTGGTCAACACCCTTGAGCGAGGCCACATATCGGGCTGGTCTCTAAGCGGTGTACAGGAATACGACCTTGGGACGAAACCAAACGCAGTGTCTCGGTTATGGCAACGCTGGTTTGCTCATCCACGTCGTATTAATTCTATTTCTAAACAAGCAGACCTCGACTTGATTCACATCACCGATCAGGAACAAGCGCATTTGGTACCACACAACTCTCAAATTCCTGTGGCAGTCACGGTTCATGATTTGTTTCACCTCTTTCCTGAGGTGCGAACTTTTGGTATCACCGGGGTCCAAATTGGCGATACATCGCCATCCTTGGTTCGCCGCCGGGATCTTCGGAAGTTGAAGCAAGGTCTCAGGCGAGCGAATCTCCTGATTTGTGATTCTAAATCGACCCTTACAGCCTGCCAGTCACATTTCCCAGATGTGAAATCAGTATGGCTCCCTCTTGGTTTGGATTTTAAAAAATTTGACTCATCTTTAGCCGACCAAACAAAGGCCAGTCAACCTGCTGAGGGCCTCGAGAAAGCATGCCACCTGTTGATTGTTGGCAGTCACGACCCACGAAAACGGATGGATTTCCTGTTCGAAGTTCTCGGGGGCCTTGCAGGAAAGGTGAAGGACGACATCCATGTTCATCACGTGGGCTCCATCGCATCGCCTAGTGGAGCTGCTTCAATCAAGGCACTCGCCCAGACCCACTCACTTCCAAACTTTACCAGTCATGGTGGCAATCTCTCTGATGCTGCCCTGATGGACATGCGGTACGCCTGTGAAGCCCTGCTTTTCCCGAGCGTGAGCGAAGGTTTTGGTTATCCTCCTATCGAGGCAATGGCCACTGGTACTCGCGTCCTATGTGCGGATGAAGCCTCACACAACGAGTTGATGCCACCAGACTCATGCTTGCCTTCAGACGATGTCAAAGCATGGCGTGATGCGATCGTTTCTGTGCACAAAGAATGGAAACAACGCAGTACCTCTGATGAACATCATGTTTGGCCGGAGGCTGATGAAGCATTGATTGGCCATGCCAAAAGTTTCGATATGAGCGTTTTCAACCAACGCACTTGTGATGCTTATGACAGCCTTGTCTGAGGGGAATGCAGGGCCGCATTGTTCATGAGCGAAGTTCTATTCGCACAACTATGCAACCTATTCAACGAGTAGCAATTGTCGGTGCAGGGAACATGGGTTCCGGAATCGCGCAGAAGACAGCTCAGGAAGAATTTGAAGTCCAAATGGTCGACAGAGAGCAGCAATGGGTCGATCGGGGTCAAGGCATCATCAGTGATTTCCTTACCGAAGCCGTGGAGCGACGTATCTTTTCTCCATCCCAAGTTGAATCAATCCAAGGGCGAATCACTGGTGTGGTTGGTGTTGAAAACACGGCTGCAAATACCGACCTTGTCATCGAAGCAGTGTTCGAAGATTTCGATGTGAAAACCGCAGTTTTCACTACCCTCGATGCAGCATGCGGTGCAGATACAATCCTCGCCTCGAACACCTCCTCACTTTCAGTCAACGCACTGGCAGAGGCCACTGGCCGAGCCGATCGTTTTGTCGGCCTCCACTTCTTCTACCACCCTGCAAAAAATCGCCTCGTCGAAGTTATTCCTGCGAAATCATCGAGTCCTGAAACCATCGAAAAGGTCGTTCAGTATTGCAAAATGCTTGGTAAAGTGGTCATTGTTTGTGGCGATCGACCGGGATTCGTTGTCAATCGATTTTTTGTTCCTTGGCTGAATGAAGCGTGCTTGCTGTTGGAAGAAGGAGTCGCAACCGCTGCCCAAATCGATGCAGCGGCATGCAAAGCATTCCGAATCGGTCTTGGACCATTCGGGCTGATGAACCTCACTGGCCCTCCAATTGCCTTGCATTCCACAGACTACCTTGCTGAACAACTCCACACCCCTCGATATGTCGGCGCAAAAAATCTTCGTGATTTGATTGAAGCCAATGCTCATTGGGACGTCACCGGTGATGAAACCTACTCCGCTGAACAATACACCACCATTGCAGAGCGATTGTATGGTGTGGTGTTTGGTGTTGCTGCTCAGATTGTCGAAGAGGGTGTATGCTCGATGGAAGATGTTGATCGAGGAGCGAAAGTCGGATTACGATGGGCTCGTGGCCCATTCGAAATGATGAACAGAGTTGGCATCCAAGAAGCTCATCGCATGGCTCAAGCCTATGCCTCGTTGAGTGCAGAAAGCGACCCTGAGCGTGCCTGGCAAGTGCCTGCGTTTTTTACTGCACAATCAGAATCTGCGGTTGCTTGGAATTTCACATATGTTGACACAACCGTTGAAGAAGGTGTGGCTACGTTAACCATCAATCGTCCAGAGGCAATGAATGCGTTGAATGAAACTGTTGTTGGCCAATTGAACGATGCTCTTGATGCAGTCAACAGTAACGATGCGGTTCATACCATCGTCGTCGACGGTGCAGGAAAGGCGTTTGTTGCCGGAGCGGATGTCAAATTCTTTGTGGATAAAATACGAGCGGATGCCATCCCTGATATCGTAACATTCACCGCTAACGGTCATACCATGCTCAATAAACTCGAATCTTCGAGCAAAACTACAATCGCTCTTACCACTGGTTTAGCTCTTGGTGGAGGATTAGAGCTTGCTTTGGCATGTGATTATCGAATTGGAACACGTCGCACACAATTCCGCTTCCCTGAAACTTCAATCGGTATTTATCCCGGATTGGGCGGGACACAGCGACCAGCACGAATCTGTGGTGTGCCTGCGGCCCGTTGGTCGGTCCTTGCTGGAAACTTCATGGGCGCCCAAACCGGCTATGATCTTGGTTTGTTGACCCATCTGGTCGATGTGGCTGGCGTCGATGCTTGCGTTGAACAACTTGCTTCTAAAGGAAAGCCCGGCAACAAATACCCAGGCGCACCTGCTCAACCATCAAGTGCAATTGCCACTTTTGCGACCAACTTTTACAGCGATGAGAATATGCCTTCCATCATGTCAGGTGTCTGCCCAGAAGGCTTTGATGCAGAGGACAAGAACGTTGCACGTCAGATGAAATCACTGTCACGCACTGCGCCTATCGCACTTAAAATGGCGAGTGATTTGATTGATGCAACAATGGACACAGATCTCTATGTGGGGCTACAAATGGAACTTGACCAGTTGACTGAAATCTTCTCAACCAAAGATTCGTTGGAAGGATTGTCCGCCTTGATCGAGGGTCGAAAGCCTGGGTACACGAACGCCTAATCCTGCTTTCTTCCGTTCATCGACGAGACCGTTTGATAGGGTCCCAACACGCCACGAGGTCACTATATCGTTGATCATACTCATCGCATAGAGAGCAGGATAATCTGCGCTTGGACAAATGGTCGCACCTGCAGGTTGAATGCAAATCGTCCGGTTGATCTCTTTACCTCTCACCACGGGAATCTTATTTTTCCCTGGAATGATGTGCCAATGAAGACCTGAATCACCGCGAACGGTGAGGCTTCCATTTCCCTCAACGGTAATTCGTTCTGATTGTGAGGTGATAATTTCATGGAGAAATTCAAGTGCCCGCCTTTCGTTCTGCGGAAGCACTATTTTCAAATTTGATTCAATACGTATGGCGTTTAATCGCAATTGAAGGGCGTTGTTGACACCATAATACCCGTGCCAAATTTCAAGGAAGAACCGCGTGGTCTCATAATCGATTTTTCCAGAGAGATAACCTCGTTTCTCGTACGAGAACTTCCCCTCTGCATCTAACATCATGTATGGTGTCAATGCAAGCCATTCTTGGAGGTCCAAAATTGCATTTGGCTTGATCGCCTTTGCCTCGAGTTGATGAACTAGATTAGCTTCATTGTACCCCAAGCAATGAACAACGAGGCCTTGAGCTGTATCTGGTAAAACAACAAGGGGTACACCTGCCTCTTGATCTGGCTGAATAGAGTTAAGCAAACCATCCATCGTGAGCATGGTGATGCTTTCGTTTTCTTCGATCGAATCATTGGCGAAACCTTGGAGGTTTCTTTTCCATCCTCGCTTGATGCTCTGAGGCCTGGTATCCTTTGGTGCCCAGGCGTGACACAACACACAATTGAACGCCGTGCATTCGTTGTGTGGTACTGTCATGTGTTCACCTCTATACATTGTCATTTTGAAGTTCAATAATACCTTCAACGAGTGAAGTAAAATCGATTGTTTCTTCCGCTTCTTGAGCAAATTGAATACGGTTTTTAATCGCCAGAATCAGCGCTTCATCGGGAATTTCTCCGATGATTTCCCCAATTACATCTTCGATGCTTCGACCCATTCCAAGCGCTACAGCCAGGATGGCCTTTCTTCGCTCTTCATCATCCTTTGGTGCACGAACAGAACTCATACACGTACCTCCTGAATGGACGCCTCTGTGGCTGTTTCATAGAATGATGACCAAGAGGTCACAGGTTCCTCTGTCCAGTTGTTCAGTGGCCCATTTGCCAACAGACGCCCAGCCCTTCTATCGACATCTGTGAGGCTAGCGTTGACGCTCTGTTTGATACCCGGCGCTCCGAGCACCAGTGCTTTGCTCACGATACCGCTTGCGATCGCCAAACTGTTGGTGTCCGTTCCGCTCCAATACGCATCAAACCCAGGGTGAGTGTGCGTCCAAACCTTGAACGGAGCAGCGCAACCCACTGGTGGCGAGAGTGCGACTCGCCCCGGGCTGCCCCAATCGACTGAAACATTGTCTTCGGCATCGATGAGCACCGAGGTTTCCAAACCTGCAAGGCGGGAGAGCACGTAGACCACATCCCAACGCCCAAGCAGGGCAGCCTTGCTTTGAACCTCGATGACTTCATTCCCAATCTGACGGTTTTCAGCCAAACCACAGACCTTCGCCCACGATTCCTCGTCAAGGTTCAACTTTTCCAATTCGGGAATAACAATCATGCGTTCACCTCGGGAACGGAAGGGAAATTGAATGCACCATAGGTCAAGGACCCCATCGATTGAACCGGTGCTTGCTGGCCTCGAAGGACTTGAAGC
>Ga0181411_1000717_pt1 | contig 12226 bp, 14 predicted proteins | sample 34SPOviralmetaG_FD_130114 | JGI IMG/M metagenome (GOLD analysis project Ga0181411, IMG submission 130114) | Marine viral communities from the oligotrophic San Pedro Time Series (SPOT) site, San Pedro Channel, CA, USA - 34 SPOT_SRF_2012-07-09 | ecosystem: Environmental > Aquatic > Marine > Strait...
ATTAAACAAACAAAATAAAAATTATGAACTTTAACATGAAAGGATCTTCTTTCTACGGTAAAAACTGTATGTGCAACTCAGGCTCTGCTCCAACAAAGCATTATAGTGTAGATAAAGGATCACACAATCACCCACACGGTGATTCACCAGGAAAAATGATGGGTGGAGCAGGTCAAGCGATGATACAAGCAGCCGGTGTAGCCGCAGCCGCAAATAAAGAAAAAGCTCAGATGGATAGTCAGAGCAGAGTAAAAATATAACAAACAAATAAAACAAAGAAATCATGGCATATACACCATTTAAAATGAAAGGACCTTCTTTATACGCAAGTCCTGCAAAAGAAGATAAAAAATATTTAACTTCTGACAACAAGGTTACTAGTGATAAAATCACAAAATCATACATACGAAATAAAGACGAGAGTGTAACTCAAGTAGTGTCAGATAACGAAAACCATAAAAGCTACTTAAATGAGTTTGACAAGAAAAAAACGTCAAAAGATGGAAACACTACAAGTTACACGCAACGTGGAAACAAAAGTAACGTAATGAGCTTAAGTAAAATAAAGAAAAAAAGCTAGGGAAACACCCTACACCAAGTCAATATTAACCAAAAACCAAAAAAAATGACTTATTTATACTACAAGACCAGTACGATGACTACTGGCAACCAAAAACCGAGTAATGAAACTATTAAGCAATGGGAACATCTAGCTACTAAAGGTAACTGGAGGATAACCCAACTGCCTAATGGTTTTTACCAAACTGAATGTTTACAGCAAAACTCAAAAGATGAGTGGATAGATGTAACAAGACGTGAGACCATAGAAGGTGCTGAAGCAGCAATTGACGGAAGCATCGAACACTTCTCTAAAAGATTAGAGGCAGCAAGTGGTCCAAAGGTTGTTAAGACCTTTAAATAACATTAAGTTAAATTAAATTAAATTAAATAAAATATGGAGTACAATTTGCCTAGTGTACTGGTCAAAGAGTTAAACTTTGGATCAGACGCTAAAAACAAAATTAAAGCCGGAGTAGATAAACTAGCAGAAGCAGTTAAGTCTACTCTCGGCGCTTCTGGAAGATGCGTTATATACGAAGACGCCAGAGGTAACCCGGTCATAACAAAAGATGGAGTAACAGTAGCAGAATCTGTAGTCTTACTTGACCCGGTTGAAAACTTAGGAGCTACACTAATTAAAGAAGCTGCAAAAACCACCGTAGAAGAAGCTGGTGATGGAACAACTACAGCCACAGTGTTAGCTCAATCATTACTTAACGAGTTTTACTCATCAAAAGGTAATGTCAATATAAGAAACATCAAAAACGGTTTATCAAAAGGATTAAAAAAAATCAACAAATATTTAGATAAGTCTGCTGTCAAGATTGAAGGCGACATGCTAAAATCTGTAAGCTCAATAAGTTGCAATAATGATGCAGAGCTTGGAAAAATTATAGCGGAGGCTTATGATAGTGTTGGTAAAGATGGGGTGGTGTTGATGGAATCTTCTGAAACAAACGAAACTTATGTAGAGGTTGTTGAAGGAGTTCAAATGGACTGTGGGTTGACGTCGGCTCATTTTGTTACGAATAAAGAAAAACATAAGTGTGAGCTTGATAATCCCCTTGTACTTATAGTAACCAGTCCAATACCTAATGTAAGAAAAATACAAGGCATATTAGAATATGTTATAAAAAACGGTAGACCATTGTTAATAGTTGCTGAGGTTGATGCTCAAGTAAAACAAGCATTGTTGATGAATAAAGTAAAAGGTAATATAAAAGTTAATATAATTGACTTACCAGGCTTTGGTCCTACTAAAAATGATACATGTGAAGATTTAGCTATACTAACTGGAGCTACTATTATAAATGAAACTCTCGGTGATGATTTAGATCTTATAGCACCAGAACATTTAGGTGAAGCACAATTAGCAGTTACAGATGATAAATATACAGTAATAACAACTATAGATGATGTTCAACAGAATTTACCGAAAAGAATCAAGCTTGTCACAAAACTCATCAAAGAGGAAAAAAATTCTTACATTAAGAAAAAACTGGAGCAAAGACTGTCTATGCTATCGGGTAGTGTTGGAATCGTCAAAGTGGGTGCTGATTCTAAAGTAGAGTTAAAAGAAAAGAAAGATAGAGTAGAAGATGCTATATATGCTACTAAAGCAGCATTAAAAGAAGGTATAGTTCCAGGCGGTGGAGTTGCATTATTAAACGCATCTCAGTTTTGCAAGTTGTCTGGTGCTGGTGAGGAATTATTAAGAGCTGCTATAAGAGCTCCTTATAACGCTATACTTTCTAACGCTGGTATAAAAGGTAACACATCAACAAACAAAGGTGTAGGTATAAATGCTGTTACAGGTAAAAAAATAGATATGATTAAAGAAGGTATAATCGACCCTGTTTTAGTTACCAAGTCTGCTCTAAAAAACGCTGTTAGCGTAGTTTCTACGATAATATCAGCTGATTGTGTAATCTCAAATATACGTGCAGATGAAAGCAATTAATCAATTTGTAGTAATAGAGAAAATAAAACCTCAAAAAAGAAAAGTAGCTGGGCTATTACTAACAGAAGAAATAGATGATGAGGTTAGATACCAAAAAGCAAAAGTTATATCAAAAGGACAAATATGTGAAGGTTTTGAAGAAGGAGATATAATATGTTATGATAAACACGCTGGACATGGTATAGAGTGGAACGATAAGTTGTACTATGTTATACAGTATAGAGATGTTGTTTACGTTGAATGAGAATAACAGCACAAGATCTAAGAGAAATTAAACTTTTTAAATACTACAGATTAGCAAGAAAATGGGCTTGTAAAACTTACAACATAACCGACGCTGATCTGGAGTTATTAATATATTTAGACTGTAAAGGTAGGTTTACGCGTAATGATTTTATAAATGGTGTGTATACTTACTCTTGGGACAAAAACAGATGGGAAAGATTAAAAAGAGAAGGTTGGATTGAAACGTGGAGACACAGAAATAGAACAACTATAAAGTATTCAATATTTAAAACTTCGTTTAAATGCTCTCAACTTATAAGTAGAATATATAGAATACTACTTGGCGAAGAAGACTTACCAACATCAGAAAGAAGTAAATTTTTTAATAACAAGTCATATACAGATAAAGTTTATAACAAAGCTATAGATGATATGATTAAAGACAAAGATAGATAATGGCTTTTAAACTAGGATCAGAAAAAAGAAAAACTAGAACACCAGATAATACAAATCCTATATATAGGAAGGAGCTAGGTGATGGAATATTAGGTGAAGCTAATAAAGATGGTTCTATATACGTGGATAAAAGTTTAAAACCAGGAAGTCCTAAATACAAAGAAGTAGTAAGCCACGAGAAAGTCCACGCTAAAGAGATGAAAGAAGGTAAACTTGATTATGGTAAAGACTGGATAAGATACAATAATAAAACGTACAAAAGGAAAGACGGTAAAATAAAGTATAACGGAAAGTGGATTGAAGAGGGGAGTAAAACATTTCCTTGGGAACAATCTGCTTATAAAAATCAATAAATATGGCATTCACAAGAAGTCCGTTCCCTATGCAAGCGGGAACATCATCAGCATTAAAAGCAAAGGCAGACACAGGGCCAGTTGACAAGAAACAATTGACGTTACAAAAGTCTGAGCACAAAGACACTTATGTCACTAATCAAAAAGACAAGTTTAATAGAATTGCTGGTTTGGAAGATAGACTGTCTTTTATTAAAGAAGATATATTCCAACAAGATGGTAAAGCAACTGAGCAACAAAAGAAAGATATGGCTAAAATAAAACAAGAAATAGCTATATTAAGAAAGACTAAACACAAAATGCCTAAGTGATAGGTAAATTAATATCTGGTGGTGCCGCTGATCTTATAAAAAATGTAGGTGGCGTTATAGACAACTTGCACACTTCAAAAGAAGAAAAGCTAGCAGCTGAACTTAAAATCAAAGACATGATTATGGGTTACGAGTCTGAGATGCAAAAGCAAGTAACAGAAAGATGGAAAATGGACATGAACTCAGATTCATGGCTAAGTAAAAATATAAGACCATTAGTCTTAGTATTTTTAGTTGTAGCAACAGTATTGTTAATATTTATCGATGCTGGAGTTATAAGTTTTAAAGTACAAGACAAGTGGACAGATTTATTGCAGTTAGTATTGATAACTGTTATAGGTGCGTATTTTGGAGGTAGAAGTTTAGAAAAAGTAAAAAAGTAATAAATGGCTAGAATTAGTACGTATTCCATAGATCCAGTACTAAATCAACTGGACAAGCTGCACGGCTCAGATGAAAATGAAGTAACAAGAAATTTCATACTGGGTGGTGGTGGTACAATTGGACCTGGTGGGCCAGGTGGAGGTACGACTAATGTATTTATAACAAACAACAATTTAACAACAAAGAACAACAATATAGTAAACTATATAACTGAGTGTGATCCTAGAGCTTTAGCTTTTTTATATCACAATGACAGTTATAGTAACGGTTTTACTAATGGTGATTTTCAGGCTGGTTCTATTAATATAGACAATAGTAACGCGTCATTTCCTTTTTCTAGTGTAACAACACTAAAGGTTAGCAAATTTCCTTTTGCAACTGCACTACACAATCCTTCTCCAAATACAGCTGAAAATATATTAGCAGAGCACGTAGGTATGCGTATAAAGTGGTCATGGCTTTTAGACCCTAATGTATATGGTATATACCAATGCACTGCTTTTGTTCAAGATTCAAACAATACCGATCACTTCGATATGGCTTTAACTTATGTTTCTGGTAACGGATCGTTAACATCGCTTCCTTTACCAGATTTATATATTTTAGAACCTTTTAATGACGGAGATAAACATTATACCCATACCCAACAAAACGCATCTACAACGTGGACAATAACACATAACCTAGGTAAAAAGCCATCTGTTACGGCTCAACTATCTAATGGTTATCAATTTGAAGCTGACGTAGAATATATTAACATTAATCAATGTAAGTTACATTTAAGCGCTGCTGAAAGTGGAACTGCATATTGTAACTAACAACTAAACAAACTTTAACATGAAATTTTTAAATCACTTAGATTTTAACGAGAATGAAGCTCGTAAAATGAAAATGTACCGTACGACCACGTCGTATACGCCTTCGCCAGCAGCCGCAGGTAACATTATATTAGATACTGGCGCTAACATACCTAAATGGTGGGATGGTACCGCTTGGAGAGATTTCTCTTATGGCACTACTGGAACAATGAACTGGAATATCCAGTCTGACGGTGGATCAAACATACAGGTAGACCAAGGCGATACTTTAGATATAGCTGGTGGTACTTTAATAACCACGGCGACTTCTGGATCAGCTACTGCTCCTGTTGTAACAATTAATCACAATAACGTATCAAGAACTAACACGACAGCAACAAAATCTTTTCCATATGCTGGTAGTGCTGATAGTCTTGATATTATAACTAGTATTACTACAAACGCACAAGGTCACATAACAGATGTTGAAACAACTACCATGACTAACCCTAGTGCTGGATATAGCATTGCTGCTGTTGATACTACAACTTCTCCAACAGGTGAAGCTAGTATTGCTTTAGGTGTAAATGCTAATGGTGTTTTCACTCAAGTATACGATCAAGTAAGAATGAGAGATGGTACTTATGTAGATGCAACTGTAATTAATGCTGGGACAATAGACTTTGACTTAAGTGCTGTAGATGGTACTGCTGACACAAGTGATAGGTTCTTAACAAAAGACAATAAATGGGCTGTTCCTTCTTATACTTCAGCAAGTTCCGATACAACATACACACTACCTGTAAGTTCTGGAGCTGCTAACACAGCTATTGCAACACTAACTCCAAGTTCTGGTACAAGCAGCACTTTAACTTTTGCAGGTACAGCTAATGAAATAGCAATTACAGAATCTACTGGTAACAATGGTACAATTACTATAGGTATGCCAGATGATGTTATTATTACTGGTAACTTAACTGTTAACGGTACAACAACAACTGTAAATTCAAATAACGTATCAATTGGTGATTCTATAATTACTTTAAATTCTGATGAAACAGGTACACCATCTCAAAACGGTGGTATTGAAATTGAAAGAGGTACGTCAACTAATCGATCGTTATTATGGAACGAAAATACAGATAAATGGTCTACTTATGATGGTTCTACTTATGTTCCAATAATTCAAGATCTTTATAAGAGTATAGCTACAGACAATGGTACTGCTGTTGCAAACTCAAGTACTGATACATTAACTATAACAGGTTCTGGTGGAATATCAACATCTAGATCTGGTGATACTATAACAGTAACTGCAGCCGGTAGTCTTGGTCAACAAAACTTATATGCAACATTTATAGGTGACTCTGGGACAACAACTGCTAACTCTGCTACAGACACTTTAGATATTGAAGGTGGTACTGGTATTACAACTACTGCTTCAACTGATAAAGTTACTATAGCTGTAGCTGATGGTTATCAAAACTCTGCGCTAGACATATTTAAAACCGTTGCGGTCTCAAACACTGCTACTGATGGTACTGTAACTTCTCAAGCTGTCGCAGCTGTAGCTGACACAGCAACAGACACTTTAAACCTAAGAGGTTTAGATGCTTCTGTATCTTTACAATCTTCAGATGGTCCTGAATTTGTTCAGTTTAAATCATCTGTTCTTTGTACTGTTAAAACGATAGATGTGTCTGAATTAAACGGTGAGCAATTTAAAGCTAAAATTACACACGGTTTTGGTACTCAAGATGTTATTGTTCAACTTTGGGGAATAACTACTAAAGAACAAGTATACGCTAATGTTTGGAATTACGAAACAAACAATAACAGTGTGTTGATTCAATTTAGTGCACAACCACAAGAAGATATAAAATGTGTGATCATGGCAGTTAACTTAGATGCTGGATCATCAATATCTTACCCAACTTCGTAAGTAATAATATAAAATTTAATAAATGAAGTTTTTAAATGACATTATATTAACAAATGCCGGGGCAGACTTAGTAGCTCCGGCGGCTGTTACTTTTTCAGGGCTTTCGAGTACGTCTGGAACCTATGCTGTTATGGTAAACAACAGTTCAGGTGTTCTTACTAAAAGGCAGTTAGGAAATAATGCATTTAATAGTACAACTATTCCAACTAATACAAATCAACTAACTAACGGTGCTGGATTTATAACTGATACAGCTCCAAATGCACCAACTAACTTAAGCACTTCTGTTGTTAATGATACTATAAATGTAACATTTACCGCATCAACAACGTCAAACATAGATAACTATTTAGTATTTAGTTCTGTAGCTGGTGGAGATTATGGTTTAATATCTGTCATACCTCCAGCTGACTTTGGTGCTACAATGAGTATTATAGATAATTCATTTGATGTGCCTGGAACGCAAGCATATAGAGTTTATGCTGTTAAAAATGGTAGTTACTCTTCTCCATTAACTGGAACAGAAAGTTTTAGTGCTGGTACTGTTGAGATTACAACAATGAGTGTTGTTAATTTAAACAAAGCTTATTATGTACAGTGGAACCCACCATCATCAAAAGGTAGGTTTGTCACTGCATATAATGTTTACAAGCATCAACACGCTTCACAAGCTAGCTTAGCAGAAGGATCTGCTAGTTTAGTTTACTCTGGTTTAAATACAAGTTTTATGTATACAGTTAGTGGTAACAGTAGTGACTTCCACCAGTTTTGGATAACAACAACAATAGCATCATAATGAAAGGTGATAACAAAACATATTGGACTTGGATAAAAAACCAAAGGTTGGTTGACATAGCTTTAGAAGAAGCTAGAGGTCAAGATGACAATTTAATTAAATCGCTTAAGCTTCAACTTGCAGAAGCTGAAGCAAAAATAAAAGAAATAGAAGATGGCGTTTAAAACTGAAGCTTTAGAAAGAGGAGATATTATAAGTATTGTAGGTGCTGCTCAAAACAATTATGAAGGGCAAGTGGGAATTCAACCTGTGACTAAAGGTGGTTATTCAAACACAGTTGTTAATAGTGGTAGTGGTGATTATGATGGTGGCGATAGAGTAATTGGTTTTCCAAACGGTTTTGAAGTAGATGGTGATTTGTTGTTTACTGTAGGCTGGGGTGATGGTTTTGCTGTTAGAAGATTAAACAATGATGGCTCTTTAACTGAACTTTATGAGGAGAATAATTTTTTATACAGAGATACCAGTAGCTCGTATAATCATTTACAATCAGTAGCAATAAGCACAACACAGCAAAAAGGAGTTGTTATGACTTACAATGTTGATGGTTATACTACTTTTGATTATAGTGGTTTAGTTAACGGTGGAACTACATTTGTAAAAGACGCGAGACCAACACACTCAAACCCACAAAGATTTATAGGTGGTGCTGGTAGTAGTGGTTTAAATATATCTTCAGCTGGTTTATATTATACTAGTGGTTTAGTTGCGGCTGGTGATTGGATATATGTTGGTGAGTATGACGCTAGACACTATAGAAGATGTGTAAGAAGAAGCATGGCTGATGGTACGGAAGAAGTGTTAGGTAGTGAGGACGGAACTGCAGATAAATTATCAGGTAGTGCAACTGTAGATAGAAATGGTTATAGACACACTTTGTTTTATGATGAGGTAAACGATAGAGTGTTTTATATGGCTTATTATAACTCTAACTTTCAAGTTGTATTAGACGCTTCAACGTCAACACCTGAATTACTATGGTGTGATATGGGTGACGCTGGCGCTGGAGATGATGGTTATGAGCAAGGCTTGTTTATACCAGATCCAACAAATGCTCCTAATAGAATGTGGGTAGGTGCAAATACTAGAATGGTTGATGTTGATATAACACCTTGCTTAACAGGTAGCGCACCAACAGTTCACAACACTATAATGATAAACGACACAACAGCTAATATAGTATTAGACAATTTGTTTAGGTTTGGTAATAAATATCAGAAAACATCAGGTTTGCCAATGGATAAAGATCCTTCGTATTCAAACTATATAAGAACATATGCTGATAGAGATAGAAATAGAAGTTTAGGTTGGGTAGATACAGTAAATCTTAAAACAGTTAGTTTTATAAGACATAACAATATAACAGAAGACGAAACAACTGGAGGTAGAGGAAGATCTTGTAGGTACAGTTATGGTGGTCATCATGTTTTGATGGCTTCTGCAAATGGAACTAAATATTGGGTTCAAACTGGATATGGGTATGATGGGCATAGATTTAAAACTTATACAGAAGCAACATATCCTAAAAGACTTATAGGTAATTGGGAAATAGTATATGGAACGTACACACTTGCTAATAGCGCTGCTATAGATGAGGTTTTTGTTTCAAATGTAGATAAGTTTAAAATACCTAGTAGTTGCTCATTAACAGTTTACGTTAGCAATAATAATGGTAGTAATTGGGAGACATACGACCACACCTCAACTAACGCACATCAGTTTAGTACAACAGGAACACAATTAAGAGTAAAGCTTTCAGCTTCTGGACAGCCAGATAAATCTCCTTATTATATGGGTTTTGATGGACCTTTAAGTGTTCATTATAAATCATTACACGATGCAGCGAAAGACGCAAATATTAAATATAAAGTAACTAGAAAACGACTAAGATAATATGAGTACAACAGTAACAGGTTCAAAAAGACATCTTAATATCAATGCAGACGAGTTTGCAGGTGAATTAAATGGCACTGTAAATACAGCTACTACTGCTACCACTCAATCTACTAGTGACAATAGCACTAAAGTAGCTACTACTGCATTTGTTAAAGCTCAAGGTTATGCTACAGGAACTATACCGACGTTTTCAACAGTTGGTGCAGCTTTCAGAGATTTAGGTGACGTAAGTGTTGTTTCTTATGTAAGAGTAAACGCAGATGAAACTTTATCATATTTAAACGCAGCTCAATTTCTAAGCGCTATTGGTGGAACAGGTAACACCGGTACAGTAACATCTGTTGGTACAGGAAATGTAGATACACTAGCTGTATCTGGTACTACCGCGATTACTTTTACACCTAATGTTGGTGCTGTTACAGACGGAGGAGGAAACCTTGCTACTGGTGATCACATATACGATCATGTAACAACAAGAATTTCAGGACTAACATCTAACACTGGTACAGTAACAGGTACTGGTACTAATAATAGAATAGCTATTTGGAATGGAACAACAGCAATAGATTCTGATTCAGATTTTAGTGTAGATGGTAATACAATTTTCACAACAAATTTAGAAGCAAGTGGTGCGCTAGGTTCTTCAACATTATCATCATCAAGTACATTACTTTTAGATGCTGCAGCTGATATAACTATAGATGCAGGAGGAGCAGATATTATATTAAGTGACGACACTGTTATATATGGTACTATTAGTAAATCAGGAAATAACCTTCAGATTAGATCAAGAATAAACAATGGCGATATGTACTTACGTGGTGTTGATAACAACACTGAGTTTGACGCTCTACATTTAGACATGTCTAGTAACGGTAATGCAACTTTTTCAGGAACTGTAACCGCTAATGGAACTGTTCTTACAGGTGCTACTAGTTTATCTGGTTACGCAACTGAATCTTACGTAGATACAGCGGTTGCAAATTTAATCAACAATGCACCTGATAATTTAAACACTTTAGAAGAATTAGCGGAAGCTTTAAATGATGATGACGATGCTGTAGTAACTATTAACACTTCTTTAGGTAATAGATACACTAAAACAGAGTCTGATGCTAGGTATTTACAATCTTTACCGTCACACAATCATGATGATAGATATTATACAGAAACTGAGGTTAACGCTTTTGCTGTTAAATTAACAGGTAATCAAACTATATCTGACAATAAAACATTTAGTGATGATGTTACAATTACTAACCAACTAACAGTAGATGGAGCTACTGACTTAAACGGTTTAATTACTATAAACACTTCTACTGGAGCAGCCGGAATGAGACTGTATAATGAAACTAACACCGCTCAAATAGCAGATAGTTACAGTGCTAACACTTCTAAATCATACATATATTTTGATACGGTATCAGGAAGTAATGATCCTGGGTATATAATGCACGAGAGCAGTACAAGTGAGGCGAACGAAGGTGTATTACATTTAGTACCATCAGATGATAACGCTGGTGGTGACTACGTGAGTATACATGGGACAAATGACGCTGACGTTTTAAAACTACATACTAGTGGTTTAATTGAAACTGTTAATTTACAATTACAAATTAAATCTGGTTCAAGTGGAGTTTATATAAATGATAGTTTAATAACAACTGGTACCATAAGCACTACTGCAGATGGAACGTACAACATAGGTAGTAGTGATACTAGGTTTGCAACTGGATATTTTGATGCAGTTAATGTTACAAACACGCTAACAGCTGGTAGCTTAGATATAAACGGTAACGCTGACATATCAGGCACTTTAGATGTCGGTGCTGTTAACGCTGATGGCAATATAACGGTTACAAAAAGTAGTGCAACAGTAAAAGTTGAAGAAAGTGGAGGTGCAGATGTGAGAATGGCTGCTGGTGGGTCAACTGGGTATATTGGTACGTATAGTAACGATGCCTTGCAAATACAACAAAACAGTGCTGCTGCAATAACTATAGACACTAGTAGAAACTCAACTTTTGCAGGAACTGTAAAGGCTGCAAGTACTTTTATAGCTGATGCAACTGATGGAACTAACAATGACCCAGGGGTTGACAATGTAAGACTTAGTGGTTATGGTATGATTGGTAATAGAGACCAGTTGTATATTACAAATAACGGCAACAAATTAGTATTTGGTGTGGGCGGTGTGCATAACGCTCAGAATAAACTTATAATTAGCGGTTCAACCTCAAATTTTTATAACAATATTGCTTCTACTGGAACTATAACTGGTACTACACTAACTGGTACCAGCTTAGACATAAACGGTAATGCTGATATATCTGGAACTTTAAACATTCATGATGAAATAGTAACAACTGCTGGTGGTTCTTTGCTTGAAATGTATATATCGAGCTGGAATGTTGCATCAAACCACGATATATTATACCAAAGTTGGAATACAAACACAGATGATTTTATTTATTTAAAATCACCTGGTAATAGCACTAACAATCATGGTATAGCTTTTATTGGAGATAACGTTATTGCTTTTGGA